>Ga0080004_1126994_pt1 | contig 24051 bp, 21 predicted proteins | sample WasSprMetagenome_FD_69207 | JGI IMG/M metagenome (GOLD analysis project Ga0080004, IMG submission 69207) | Sulfidic aquatic microbial communities from Washburn Spring, Yellowstone National Park, USA - WS (SPADES assembly) (version 2) | ecosystem: Environmental > Aquatic > Thermal springs > Hot...
TAGCCGAGGAAACCAGGCCAAACAAGGAAAACGCTGCAATCTACGAAAAACTATACAAGATATACCTGACACTATACCCAGCGCTCAAGAACCAAATGCACAACCTATAAATACGACGAAAAATAATAAAAATACGTGTGCGCGGGAAGTTTCTTATTTGATGCTAGTAGGGTGTCTTTAGGAAAGAAATACCGGTTGAGAAGTATTTTCAAGGATGATGGGAAAGCACTTGTGGTGGCCATGGATCATGGAATGATAGGAAATGTGCAATTAAGCCCTATCTTGAATATTGCGGAGAAAGTTATTAAAGGTGGTGCTGATGCGCTCCTAGTTACACCTGCGGCTGCTCGCTACCTTATAGAGAAGCTCTCAAGAAGGGTGCCTCTAGTGCTTTCGATACCTTACGATCCGCAATATGTCGAACTCGCCGTAAAGCTCTCTGCTGATGCTGTTAAGACAACTTATTTTGGAAGAGTTCCACTAGATTGGGATATGATGGAAAAGATATGGGCTGTTGCTAGGGCATGCGATGAATGGGGGATGCCTTACATGGTTGAGATAGTACCATGTGATGATTCCGGAAAAATACTCTATGACCTCGAGAAAGTTAAACAAGCGGCGAGAATTGGAGGAGAATTGGGAGGAGACCTCGTGAAGACTACATATGTAGGGCCGTCAAAAGCTTACAGAACAGTTATTGAATCAACCTTCGTTCCAATAACTATCATGGGAGGACCCAAGATGGATACTGTGAAAGAATTACTCACAGTAGTTAAGGAAGCGGTTGATGCGGGGGCAACGGGGGGCACTATCGGAAGAAATATATGGCAGCATGAAGACCCAGAGAGAATGGTAAAGGCATTGATAAGCATAATACATGAAAACAAGGATGTAGAGGACGTACTCAAAATAGTTGAACGATAAAATGATAACCTTGATTTTCACTCTATGGTTTTCATTCAACTATTTAACCACTATTTAACCAAATTACATAGTATACCTTTATATTTGGCCGTCCTAATTAGTATTCTTAATGGCGTGAAGTGAAATGACAATTGTAGAGAAGTTTTCTCCTAAAAATTTTATAAAGCCCGCAGATATATGTGGATGCGGCTTTAAACATGATTACCCTTTAGAAATGGTGCTATTTGGAGCTCTTGAGGAATGCCTCGATTTGATCGAAGATTATGGGATGAAACCACCATATGGAATTCTTTACGATGAAATTACCTATGAGGTAGCTGGGAGAAGAGTTTTGGAACGCTTGGATGGTAAAGGCTTTGTCGTAGGTATGCCGACATATCGCGAAGCTAATTTGAAGCTTGAGGAGGTTAGAAAGGCGGGTGTGAAGACGATTGTGGCCGTCGGCGGGGGGATGGTTATAGATGTTGCTAGATATGTGGCATATGAGGGTGGATATGAATTTGTAGCAATACCTACTGCACCGTCAAATGATGGAATAGCCTCGCCAAGATCCGCGCTATACCACGAATCTGCCACCGGGGAGCTTGTCTACACAGGCACCTCCCCTGCCAAGCCGCCTAGAATCGTTATCTTTGACGTATCTATTATATCATCTGCTCCTAGGAAATTGATTTCATCAGGTTATGCTGATGTAATGGCAAAGCTTGTATCAATAAAAGATTGGCAGCTGGCTAGGGATGACATTAACGAGCCTTATTGCAAGAATGCCGAAGAACTTGTTATGATGGCTGTGAATATGCTGATTGATGTGGCGAGAAAAGGTGGCTTTATTTCCCGGGAAGATATTATGACTCTTTGTAAGGCGCTTATTTTACCTGGGGCCGCTATGGGTATCGTGGGATCTACAAGACCTGCAGGAGGTAGTGAGCATATGGTTGCCCGTCATATCGAGATTCATTTTAAGAGAAAGATCATTCATGGTATCGCGGTTGCATTGGGGACTTTGGCAATGAGTATGCTCCATCAATTAAGGAATCCGAATTGGTGGAGAGATAAGAAATACTCTGTAGACGCGATAAGGGAGTACTTGAAGATTTGGGAGGTTCCGACAAGGCTTGAAGAGATAAACATCCCCGAAAAACTGATGATTGAGGCCATTACGGAGGAATGGAAGCAAAGGCCTGAGAGGTACACCATCCTACACAAGATCAGGCCTGACAGAGAGCTGGCGAGAGAGGTAATCCTAAAGTCGGGGCTCATCTAGCGATGCGCTATCTCATAAAAGTTGAGACCCAATTCTTGACGATAGACAATAATTGATTATTAATGGCCGATCTCAGATTAGTTTTTACGCGAAATACCTTGTGAACTTATCTGAAAACCCTCAGGTGTATTATGATGCATGCTAGTTGTATGAGGCCTGTGAGGGTTGATGCTAGCCTCTCCCATCTTATGGCGGGTCTTCTAAACCCGTTTGTTAGCCATGCGAAGAACCTCTTTACACTGTTCCTCACCCGCTTATATGCTTCTGGATTGAGCCTGTATGGTCTCCCACGCTTCGGCCTACGCCTATTCCTGACGCTAACCGGTATGCTTGCCTTTATACTCCTCCTAAGATACGCCCTCGCATCCCTCGTCTCGTATGCTGAGTCTCCAGTAACTTCGCCGGGCCTGATTCTAGGCCAAGAGAAATTAGGCAATGCATTTTAAAAAGCTCATGAGCTCGATTTACTAACTCTCATATGCGCTGATAGTCCTGAAAGCGCTGCAGCTATAACTTTACTCGGGGCATCTAGGATAGTTTATGAAGTAAAAGACCAGGATAAAACTTGTAAAGGAAATCGCATTAGCGATGTTGAAAGAATGGGATTTCCATTAAATGCGTTGCTAAGAAATTACGAGGTCTTTAATATCTTATTTTCATGAAAGTTTTATGTCTTGAGCTAGCGCTTGGAGAAAAGAATATAAATTCCAAAAGATGTTTGTAGTTACTGTATGCCAGCCTTTAAAAGAGTTATCATCGCAGCAGATAGACCATACGACGTCGCAAGATTCATAGTGGATTACGTTAGATCCAAGGGCTATGAGGTAATTCCAATGGGCGCACTTAAAGATGGAAATCCTGTTCCTTGGCCTGATGCTGGATATATGGCGGCAAAAAGCCTTGCTCGAGGAGAAGCAGATACTGCGATATTAATGTGTTATACCGGCACGGGAATAACGATCGTAGCGAACAAGGTTAAGGGAGTTTGGGCAGCACCATGCATTGATGCTCAGACGGCTAAACTTGCTAGACTTTTAAATAATGCAAATGCGTTAACCCTCAGCGCCAGGCTCATAACCGAAGAGCTTGCTAAAGAAATAGTGGATGCATGGTTTTCGATTGAGGAGCCAGATCCTTCGCGAGCTGACAGATTTAAACGTGTTAGAGAAATAGAGGGAAGGGAATTCAAGTAGTTAGTAAAACTATTTTCTTTTTTCTTTTCCTCTCCTCCCTAGGGGGAGTAGAGGCCTTACAACCTCCCACTTCCCATCACTCGATTCCCTAAACTCTATAACAAAGCTTAAGGAAAGAAAGACCCAAATAATTTTCGGATGAGTTCTGTAAAAACTTATATATGATCTGCATAATAATATACTCGCTATGAGTGCGGCTGGAGAGAAAACAGATAGGAGAACAGCATTAAAAGTAATCAGCGGCACCGTTGCTGGCCTCATAATTGGTGGCGTTGTTGGCTATTTTGCTAAGCCGGCTGAAAGAGTTGTTGAGACTGTGGTTTCAACGGTTGAAAGGACCGTTACCAAGACGGTGACTGAGACGATCACTGCATCACCAACCGCGCCTCCGACAACAGTTATTACGACACCAAAGCCGACACCAACTGTTACTCCTCCAACCCCGACGGGCTATCCTCCGGGACTAGGGCCTGAGGATGAGCCTTATCTCAAGGCGGCATATGCATGTATTGACTGGATTGGTGGAATGACTGTACTGTCTCCGAAGGAGCTTGAGGATGAGCTAATATTCTATGTAAGAGCATCAAAGCCTTATAGAGGAACAGAGCTAACGATAATGTATGAGGCGGTGCCGGGTGCTGTATGGGAGGAGAAGAACCTAGGACCATGGTTCGAGAAGATAACGGGCATTAAATGCAAATGGGAGTCCATGTCGAACTATGAAACTATATTGAAGAGCTTGGAGGATGCCAAGCTCAAAGCTGGAATCTATGATGCACTTGGAACAGACCAAGATATGAATGGATTCTACATATATAACAAGAGTGCCGTCAATATAACAGAGCTGCTGAAAAGCAAACCGGAGCTAATGCCACCGCACTTTGATGTGGAAGACTTCTTCTTACGATGGAGCTACAGTGATACTAAGGGAAACTTATATGCATTACATGCCTACAACGCCTTTGCTGGAACAGTCTATAGAAAGGATTGGTTCGAAGATCCGAAGAATAAGGAGGAGTTCAAGAAGAGGTATGGTTACGAGTTGAAGACACCGTTACAGTACTACCTAGATGCCCGCAAGTCCGGCAAGGTGGAGGATGACTGGACCACCGACAAGGCTAGAGACGTGGCAGAGTTCTTCACAGACCCAGACAAGGGTATCTATGGATATATCACGGGCGTTAAGCCTGGAGACTGGCTAGGATGGTATATCGCTGATGGACTGGATGACTGCTTCCAGTTAGCAGATCCGGCTCCTGAGGGAAAAATGCCACTTGACATCACCCATATTGATGGAGTATCCACGCCATGGGCGATAAATGTGAAGGATTGGGTGATTGGCGGTGCCTCAACGAAGAATGGAGGGAGGCTTGACAGCGAGGGCGGGCAGGCCATGTATAAGTGGTGGCTCGAGGACTCGCTAAAGTTCGCGCCAAAGAAGGCTTTCGAGATAGGAGTGGTCGAGGCTCACGATGCATTCAAATATGACGGAAATTATGCGACCATGTGGCCATTCTATTTCCACTGGGCCACAGGTCTCGCGGCTGAAGACTCAGTAGTGAGAGGAGTGTTCGAGTTTGCTCCATATCCATGCTATGCACCATACTATCACCCGCGCAAGCCGAGAGGATACATAGATCCATCCGGATGGATAATATCGGCGTACTCGAAGAAGATACCACAAGCCTTCCTGTTCGCATCATTTATGGTGTCAAAAGCGGTAGAATTGAAGAAGAACTTGGACGTAGGGTTGCCAGTAAGATGGTCAACTGTGCAGGATCCGAGATATAAGGCTAATGACGAAAAGTGGGGCAAGGTAATAACGGTGATGGAGCTGGCAGGAAAGAACCACTTCGGAACCGATAACGCATTAGGTGTAGTCTACCCAGAGATACTGCCACTGGCAAGAGACAAGGGAATGGAGGGACTAGGAAAGGGGATGCCCGGTGCCGAGATCGCCAAATACGTTGCAGAAGCAATTGATGACTACCTCAAAACAAAGGGCTGGATGGGAACCAAAGTAGGACCATTGTAAAGCTGAAATAAAAAAATACAAATAAATACTAACTATTTTTTTACCTGTAGATAAATAATAACCCTAGGATATTAAAAATTTCACCAAAGTAGATATATCTGAAAAAGTAGTACTCATAGGCGGAGAGGGAGGTAAAGGCTTGAAGGAGTACGATGTGGTGATGCTTCATCCACCAAGCATAGCATATTTTCGAAAAAAGCCATTTCTTCCCGGACCGATACATAGGACTGTCCCAATTTATACACCACTTTTCATAATGTTCCCAATTGGAATGATTAGCATAGCATCTTTTCTGGATGAAAGAGGAATTGACGTTAAAGTGATAAACTTGGCCGAGAAAATGCTGGCCGATCAATTCTTTGACCTAGAATCATATCTAAAGAGCATAAAATCCAAGATCTACGGAATAGGATTGCATTGGGTCGTGCATACGCATGGGGCAATAGAAGTGGCTAAGATATGCAAATCTCTGCACCCTGAATCAGTAATCGTTCTAGGAGGACTTACAGCATCATGCTTCGCGGATGAAATTGTTGAGAAATTCAGTTTTGTGGACTGCGTAATAAGGGGGGAAGCTGAATATCCTTTCTATGAACTAGTAACAAATCTGAAAAAATATGAGAAGACCAAGGCGCTCTATAACACCCCCAACTTAACATTCAAAGCTCCTGATGGGAGAATAGTATCAACAACGTCCTGCAACATAGCCGATAATATAGATGAATTTAACTTCACCAATCTCGAGCTCGTCGAGCCCTGTATGAGGACAATAATCTCACCGCTAACCGGTAAAAAATTATGGAATCTACCCTTTTATAGGGGATGTAAGCTAAATTGCGCGACCTGCGGGGGGTCAAGGTATGCTTATTCAAGCCTCATGAATAGGCGTGGGATAGCGCGGAGAAGTCCTGAAAAGCTGCTAGAGGATTTCATGATATTAGATGAGAAAGGTATAAACTCTATCTTCCTATTCCAAGACCCGCGCTACTGTGGAAAGAATTATGTTGAAAGATTTCTCAAGATCTTTAAAGGCGTAAGGTGGTCAAATATAGAAAACGTCGGAATAGAGCTTTTTGCGCCAGCATCCAAAAGCTATTTAGAGGAACTCAAGGCATGTAGAATAGCTGATAACCTAGGGTTATCTATATCGCCGGAATCGGCATCAGATATAGTGAGATATCTCCATGGAAGAAAATACACGACTGACGAATTGCTGAGAACCGTTTACAATTCTAGAGAGCTAGGTCTACCCATCGGGGTATTCTTCATGTTAACACTTGGATTTGAAGATAAATATTCCCTCAAAAACATGGCTCTTCTCATGAAGAAGTTGCTGTCAATTAATAAGGAGGGTTCAGAAAATTTGGGGAAAGTGTCAACCGAATTCGGGCCTATGATATTATTAGACCCAGGCTCTCTCGCGTTCAGAAATCCGGAAAAATACGGTTACAAGCTAATTCTCAAAAATATAACAGATTATTATCACGCCATGAGCCTGCCCCATTGGAGCCTGTGGATAAGCTATGAGACAAAAAACTTCAATAGACTGGAATTGGCAAGCATAATTCTGGACTTCTGGGAGATAATTATTAACATTAAAAAATATCTTGGGCTAATTTCAAGAGAAAGAAGCGACTTGGAGAAGCTTATAGTCGACTTTGAGAGAGCGGCGCTTCAGGATATAGCTAGTACGCCGTCTAAATCTCCAGCGGATCTCGAAAAATTGGTGATGGAGATAAGTGAGATAGCCAAGGACGAGACATTATATCGAAGCTACATTCTTACACATAACTTGGGTTACGAAAACAGAGTGATAGATCTTGGTCAGCTGGATGATTTTTATTAATTCCAGTAACGGTACAATAAGCTGTTTGGTTTTTGATCAATTATATCCAGCTAGCTGACCACATAACTATATAGTTAATGATAATGTTTAATAAAACCCTGCCTTCAAATTTTCCTGGTAAAAAAGAGGGGGGATAATGGGTCAGAGGAACCTACTTCTAGTACTATTGTTACCAGCAATAATTGTGACGGCGTTTGTTGGATTAATGCCCATGTTTGCGCTGATCAACTATGCTCTGCAGACGCCCTTCGAGACGAGAAACGTGTTCGTTGGCATACTTCACTTTAGGGACATGTTCCATGATTACCGATTCAGGGATGCCGTATTGAGGAGCGTAGCTTTCGCTGGAGTAGCTTTGGGGATAGAATTACCGCTCGGGCTAGGATTGGCTTACCTCCTTCGTAAACCATCCGTCATCAACTCCATAATTACAGCGTTAGTGGCCTTGCCCACTCTATTCCCACCGGTGACAATAGGAATGATGTGGCTGCTCATGGCTAGAAAAAACGGCCCATTGGGGATGATCGTAGGCTGGCTGATGAGAGGAGCATATGATCCATTTGGTAATACGTTACATGCATGGGGCACGGTGATATTGATGGATGTTTGGCATTGGACAGGTCTAACCTTCTTGGTATGCCTAGCGGCTGTCTCCAGCATAGATGAGAGCTATGTTATTTCAGCTAGGACGGAGGGGGCTACAAGGTGGCAGGTCTTCAAATATGCAGAGTTCCCGCAAATAGTTCCACCGTTAACTTTCGTTGCGCTGTTAAGGTTGATAGATGCCTTAAAAATCTTTGATGAGGTCTATATCTTAACAGGAGGTGGACCTGGGCTGGACACAGAGTTTATTACTCAATATATTCGAACTATAGGACTAGAGCAATGGATTGTCGGATATGCCTCGGCAATGTCTCTGGTATTCCTATTCACGGTACTGATCCTTTCATGGGCAATGTTAATGGTATTGACAGGTGGAAGGGGGTTAATTGAGTGATGTCCGTGAACTTTAAAGATCTCGTAATAAAGATTATCAAAGTAATATTCCTAGGATTTGTCGTGGCAATCTTTCTATTGCCAGTATACTTTACTTTCTCGGTCTCAATATCGTCAAAGGCGAGGATAAATGAGGGCGCGATCGTACCCGATTTCTACATAGGCCACTGGATAGAAATAACCGGAGGATATTGGCGGACAGGGCTCATAAACTCAGCGATAGTGTCTATAGCTTGCATGGGGCTAGCATTAGCGGTAAGCTTACCAGCGGCGTATGTCTTCGTGAGATACAGATTTATAGCAGATAAGCATCTATTCTTCTGGTTCCTAACAAATAGAATGGCGCCACCAGTAGTGTTCTCTATACCATATCTGATGATATGGAGGGGGCTGGGACTATGGGATACTCAGTGGGGGCTAATTCTAGCATACATGGTCTTCGAGGTGCCAATCACGATATGGATTCTAGCGAGCTTCCTAGCAGCTATTCCAAGAGAGATTGACGAGGCAGCCCTTATAGACGGCTACGGTTACAGAGGATTATTCTTCAAGTTTATATTGCCCTTGATAAGGCCCGCTATAGGAGTTGCGATGTTCTTTGCGTGGCTGTTTGCTTGGACGGATATGTTCTTCGCAAGCGTACTAACCTCTGCAGTAGCAAAGACGATACCAGCACAGCTTCTAACAGCGTTGGGTAAGGTCGGATGGGGAGTTGAATACGGTCCAGCAGCTGCGGCAGGCTTCGTGACAATAATCCCAGGGTTGACGCTGCTATACTGGGCGAGAAGATATATAGTGAAAGGCTTCACATTCGGGAGGTTGTGAAAATGGTTGGAACAATTGCTATACTTTCAGAACTGGAAACGCTGCTGAATACTTGGACCCCGTGGATGTATTGGAAGGCAGAGGTATTTATATTCCTCCTCTGCTTCTTCTGCCTCTTCCTCGGCGGACTTGCGATCGCGGATCTTAAGAAGCGATCAAGACCTAGGAAAGGATTTCTACCATTTCCAACTACCCGCGGAGATAGGATCTTCATAGGAGTGATGCTGTGGGTGGTGATATTCTTGGTTACCGCAGCTATAGATTTGCCGTATTACATAAGTATAATAGCTGGCGTAATAACGGTGGTGATAGTTGTGCTAAAGGGGTGAGACGGAATGCCCGAGTTATTTGTTAAAGATATAACGAAAACTTTCAGGGGAGCGAAGATCTTAGACGGTGTAACTTTCAGGGTGAAGTCGGGTGAGGTCATGGTATTGCTAGGGCCATCAGGGGCCGGAAAGACCACGCTATTAAGGATAATTGCTGGAACGGAGTCTCCGGATTCGGGGAAAATCTACATAGACGGAGAGGATATAACGGAAAAGCCGCCAAAAGATAGAGAAGTAGGGATGGTCTTTCAAACTTTTGCGCTATATCCACATTTAACGGTGTTTGAAAACATAGCATCGCCTCTAAGAGTTAAAAAAGTCCCTGAAGATGAAATTCGTAGAAGGGTGAATGAGGTAGCTGGGTTGCTGGGGATAACCCATGTGTTGCATAAGAGACCTCAAGAATGTAGTGGAGGAGAGGCTCAGAGGGTTGTGATTGCCAGAGCGCTGGTAAAGAACCCGAGAATATGCCTATTTGACGAGCCTTTAACAAATCTAGACTACAAGGTTAGAGAAGTGTTAAGGGTTGAGTTGAAGAGAATATTCAGAGAGCTTGGAATGACCGTGATATATGCCACACCAAATCCAGAGGAGGCAGCAGCGCTTGGAACCTCGCTGGCTCACATCAGAAATGGAAAGATTATTCAAACAGGCTCTATTAAAGAGTGCTTTAGATATCCAAGGGATGTTGAGGCATTTGCAAACTATTCACCTTATGGTGTTAATGTTCTGGAAGCAAAATGTGTGAGAGAGGATGGTAAGAGGGTTTTGAGAGTAAATACGCTGCTTTCAATAGACGTCAGCGCGGTAGGCGAAATTATTGAAGGAGGCGAGTATTTGGTCGGAATCTACCCGCATGATATATTGTCCGAAGATTTGGTTGGTACAGCATGCTTGAGGATTCCAGTAAACGTGGATCTCATAGAAAACACCGGTTCCGAGCTGATAATTGATGCCAAAGTTGGAGACAATATAATAAGGATGGTTAGCCATGACGTTGAAAAACTCGCCCAGTTATACCAGCTGCAATACGTATATATACCGCTTGACAGAGTCATTATTTTCAGGAAATCTGATGGATTAAGGATTTGCAACCTGAGGTGAGAGAGATGACGAAGGTGGTGCTTGATAATATCAGCCACTCCTATGATGGTGGGAAAACATGGGCAATCTCCGACATAAATTTGATATTTGAATCAGGTAGAAGATATGCATTATTAGGGCCCTCAGGATGCGGTAAAACTACTATCCTTAAGATAATCTGTGGTGCGCTCGTACCGACAAAAGGGAGAATATACTTTGATGATGTTGACGTTACGTATTATCCGCCAGAAAAACGAAATGTTTCGATAGTTTTCCAATTCCCAGTAGCATATAAAATGACCGTGTTAGAAAACCTGCTATTTCCGTTAATAAATGTTAAAATTTCAAAGGAGGAGAAGTTGAGGAGGGCTTATGAAATAGCTGAGATGCTCAATATAAAACACATCCTAGATCAGCCAGCACATAGATTGGGCCCCGCTGATAGGCAAAGGGTCTCCATAGGTAGAGCTCTAATAAGGGATGCGGATGTAATACTCCTTGATGAGCCAATGAGCTCTATCGAGCCAGATAAGAGGTATGAGTTGAAAAGGCTCCTGATGGATGTAAGTGCAAGATTGAAGAAAACCATGATATTCGTTACACATGATCAGACCGAGGCATTGACTTTCGGCGAGAAAATCGCAGTCATGTCGCCGAATGGTCGACTTCTACAGTTCGGGACATTTGACGAAATATATCATCGCCCTGAACACGAATTCATCGGATTCTTCATAGGCTTCCCTGGGATGAACATACTCACTGGAAGGATATCAGATGGCATAATAGATTTCGGCCCCTTCAAGCTCACTCTGAGGGAGAGAAGATTACCCCTAAGGCCAGGTGAGGAGGTGAAGGTGGGCATAAGACCTGAGCATATAAGAATTTCACTAAGCCCACAAGAGGGTTATATACCGTTTGATATCGTCTACACGGAAGATTTAGGCAGAGGGGCGATGATACTGCATCTGCAAAACAAGAACGTGGTTATAAAGGCAAAATGTACGGAGGAGGTATGCGAGGGCCTTAAGGTGTGGATTAAAATGCCCGAAGAGCTCATCGTCTTCTTCGATAAATCAGGCAAGAGGATCGCCTAACTATGCCACCTTTTCTTATTTCTTTGATAGGTCTAGGTAAAATGGGCGAGAGTATACTTCATCATCTTATGAAGAGTAATATCGCGAGACTGGCTGTGGCCGCGGATATAGATTTATCAAAGGCTGAGAGGGTTTTACAAAAAGCTGGTGCGAAATTCTCAATCGTTCACTCCATCGAGGAGGCGGAGCGAATAGTAGAGTCGGGGTTAATAGCTTTAACCAACGACTCGGGATTGGCGGTTGAGTTGCCGGGGGTTCAGGCAGTTATTGATGCTACGGGTAATGTTATTGCTGGGGCTGAAATAGCGTTGCGGACAATACTGGCGCGGAAAAATATCGTAATGTTAAATGCTGAAGCGGATGCGACAGTAGGCCCGATTCTCTCCAAGATAGCGAGGTCTATTGGAGTAGTATATACGGGGGATATCGGGGATGAACCCGGCACTATAATGCATTACTTGTACAGGCCTTTGACCGAGATAGGGTTAGAGGTTGTCGTCGCTGGCAAGGGGAAGAATAACCCGCTAAATCCACGAGCCACCCCCTCAGATCTAGCTGAGGAGGCCGCAAGGAAGAAACTAAATCCGAGAGTATTAACATCATTTGTCGATGGAACTAAGACCATGGTTGAAATGACTATCTTATCCAATGCAACCGGGCTGCTCCCAGATATAAGGGGGATGCACGGCCCGCGCGCCAGTTTATCCGACCTAGTTAAGATCTTTAGGCTTAAGTCAGACGGAGGGATCTTAGAGAGCTTCGGCGTAGTGGACTATGTTATTGGAATCGCGCCTGGGGTTTTCACGATCGTAAGATCTGACGACGATGTTATAATAGAAAACCTTCGATATCTAGGCGTTGGTAACGGTCCAACATTCTTATTTTATAGACCATATCATTTACCGGGGTCGGAAACCATTTTAGCCGCCATGCACTCCATAAGATATGGGGAGGCTGTAATAAGCCCTAAAGGATGCTTCTCAGAGGCTGTAACGGTTGCAAAAAAGGAGCTACATCCGAATGAGGTGCTTGACGGTATAGGAGGATTCACAGTATATGGGACTATAGAGAGGAGGAAGATCGCGAGGGAGGAGGGTTTACTGCCAATAGGTCTGGCGGAGGGATGTATTATGCGGAGATCAAAGAGAGCGGGCGAGACGATAACCCTAGATGATGTCGAAATTCCCTCCAACATGCTTTACGATCTATGGAACTTGCAACAAAAGTACTTCAAATGAGGAGATCCAGATAGCTTGTTTTCCTCCTAAACATTAAGCTAATTCTATTGTGAAAGGACGGCAATTTCGGGTCTTTTTCCAAGTCGCTATTTTAGGAGGTAAAATGCTAAAATTATGCGTGTATTAATTGCTCAGATAGATAAGGGTGAGGTTTATCTATAGCTGGCCTGCAATCCTAATCGACAAGCCCGCTAAATCATTGATAGTGACAGATGTGCACTTCGGCTTTGAAGCAGAGCTCGCGGAGAAGGGAATCAGGGTTCCCAGCCAAGCCTGGAGGCTTGAGAGAGGTCTTATCCATCTATGTGAGGAAACGGGCGCCGAGAGGCTGATATTTCTGGGGGACCTGAAGCACATGGTCCCATTATCCTCTTGGATTGAGTGGGGGGAAATGCCTAAGGCGATTAAGAGAATGCGCGAGCTAGGCGTCGAGATAATTCTCGTCCCCGGAAACCATGATGGCGATGTGGATAAGATTCTAGGAGACCTGGTCTCGTATCAACCTTCGAGAGGAATGCTTCTCGAGGGGAGGCGGAGGATATACCTCCTACATGGCCATACCTGGCCCGATGAGCGGGTTCTTGAGGCGGACGTGATAGTGATGGGCCATCTCCACCCGGTCGTGAGCCTGAGGACCGATATAGGCTCGGTCATAAGCAGAAAGGCCTGGCTATATGTTCGCGGCGATAAGAGGAGGCTCGCTGAGAAACTAGGGCTAAGCACGAGGCGGCGGGGTTGGATAGACCTGATAGTGATGCCGGCCTTCAACCCGATAGTATCCGGCCTATCTGTGAATAGTCTCCAGCCCCAGGAGAAGCTCTGGCCCCTAGTGAGAAGCGGCGCATTCGACCTAGACCAGGCCGAGGCGATAACGCTCGAGGGCGAGCGCCTTGGATATATAGGATATCTGAGGAGGCTTTTACTGGAGCAGGAGGCTTGACAAGCATACTCGTTGAGGCTGAGAACGCTGTGAGGGCGGGCCGGGTAAGGCTTCACGTCTTTAAGCCGAGTGGGAGGAGAAGATGGGTGGTTGTTGGAAAGCATGGAGAATATCTTGTCCTCCCCGAGGCCGGCTACTGTTCATGCCCAGACTTCTTCTTCCGGGTCATGAGCGGGGAGAAGCCGACATGCTACCACCTAGTAGCCGTCAAGCTTGCGATCGAGAGAAAACAATTCAACATCGTGGAGAAGGATGATGCAGAACATGACCAGCTAATGGAGCACTGGCTCAGAGGCGAGGCTCCAAAAGAAAAAGAACAACAATAGAGTAGTCAGAATGAGCTGCAAGCTACACTCTCCAAACTAATCCACGTATTGGGAGAATAGCGGGTTCTTACGCGGGGCCCCTCTCGCATCCCCCTTGGAAGCGCCCCCAGGCGGAGGAGTACGGAATTGGCGGTAGGAGGTGATCCGGCCGCACGTTCCCGTACGGCCACCTTGTTACGACTTCTCCCCCCTCACCGGGCCCATGGTTCGACCCGCCCACGAGGGAGCGGGCCTCACCCAGGCCCAGCTCGGGTGGAGCGACGGGCAGTGTGTGCAAGGAGCAGGGACGTATTCACCGCGCGGTTTTAACGCGCGGTTACTAGGGATTCCTCGTTCACGAGGGCGAGTTGCAACCCTCGATCCCAACTACGGCCGGGTTTAGGGATTGGCTCCCCCTTTCGGGGTCGCAACCCTCTGTCCCGGCCATTGAACGTCGCGTGCGGCCCGGGGGATTCGGGGCATACTGACCTGCCGTAGCCCCCTCCCTCCTCCGCCTTTCGGCGGCAGTCCCCCCAGAGTGCCCGGCGCCCTCTCGGGCCCGATGGCAACTGGGGGCGGGGGTCTCGTCCGTTGCCTGAATTAACAGGACACCTCACGGCACGCACCGGCGACGGCCATGCACCTCCTCTCGGCTCGTCCGGAAAGGCCTTCAACCTGTCCATCATCCTGCCGTCGCCCCCGGTAAGGTCTCCGGGAGGGGTTGGCTAACCCCCTCTTTCCGGCGTTGACTCCAATTAAGCCGCAACGTCCACCCCTTGTGGTGCTCCCCCGCCAATTCCTTTAAGTTTCAGCCTTGCGGCCGTACTCCCCAGGCGGCGGGCTTAATGGTTTCCCTTCGGCACCGGGTGAGCCCGTAGCCCACCCGACACCTAGCCCGCATCGTTTACAGCTGGGACTACCGGGGTATCTAATCCCGTTTGCTCCCCCAGCTTTCGCCCCTCACCGTCGGGCGTGTTCTGGGCGGCCGCCTTCGCCACTGGTGGTCCTCCCGGGATCAGTGGATTTTACCCCTACCCCGGGAATACCGCCGCCCTCTCCCACCCCCAAGCCGGGTAGTATCCTCCGCAGCCCACGGGTTAGGCCCGTGGATTTAACGGAGGACACACCCGGCCGGCTACGGGCGCTTTAAGCCCAGTAATAGTCCCCACCACTCGGGGGGCGGGTATTACCGCGGCGGCTGACACCCGTCTTGCCCCCCCCTTATTCGCCGGGCTGTTTAGACCCGGCAAAAGCCGGCACGAGGCCGGCACTCGGGGTGGCCCCCTCACCCTTTCGGGCATTGGGGAGTTTTCGCGCCTGCTGCGCCCCGTAGGGCCTGGGCTCTTGTCTCAGAGCCCATCTCCGGGCTCCCCCTCCCAGGGCCCGTACCCGTTATAGGCTTGGCGGGCCGTTACCCCGCCAACAACCTGATGGGCCGCAGCCCCATCCTCGGGCTGGTGTACGGAGCATCCCCGTACACCACTTTCAGCGGCGGGTCCTTCCAGAGCCCGCCGCCTATGGGGGTTTAACCCCAGTTTTGGGGGCGCGCCACATCGCCCTTATAAGCGTGAGCCCCTCAGGACTTAAATGAAGCTTCTTATCAACAATTTCCAAAATTCTTATTTGTTGTTTTTGCTGTATTTGTTCATTTAAGGTACGATGGCGCGCCATTCCCAAGGGGTTATCCCCCTCCCGAGGGCAGGTTGGCCACGTGTTACTGAGCCGTCTGCCAGGCCCCCGGAGCCGGGGACCTTCGACTTGCATGGCTTAGTCCCACCCCGATAGCAGTGGGGTCCGGCAGGATCAACCGGAGTCGCCGCCTGGGTGCGCTTCCAGGCAGGGTTTTACGGGGGCCCCGCGTAAGACCTAAGCGTGATCATGTGCTTAGGTCCCCATCTTGTGGCTGGCGGAGGAGGCCGCCCACACATCGGCGGGCCGGGTCAGCGGCCCGGGGCGTTTCATGGGCGGTACCGCCGTCGCCGCCAGCCAATAGTATGTAAGGGGGCTCTTAGATAAAAACTTGTCGCGGCTATATCTCGTGTAATGAAATCTCCAAGACTTATATCTCATTGTTTCCTTGCTCTTAGACTAGAAGTCTGGGGATGCCTTTTTCCCGTTTGGAGGATGTTTCAGCGATAATCTTGGCTGCTGGTGTTGGGAGCAGGCTTAGGCCCTTCTCCGAGGCCTCTCCCAAGTGCTTGATGGAACTCGAGCCCGGAACAAGCATTCTCGATTTTATTCTGGAGAGGGTTAGGCGAGCCGGCTTAAAGAGAATCATTGTGGTCACTAGGAGCGAATTCTCGCATTCTTTTCGAGCGAGGCTTCCCAACGATGTTGAGCTTGTGGAACTAGATCTTGACTCCTTCGAGAATCTTTACAGCCTCTGGATGGCTGCAGGCAGGGTTGATGGGAACTTTCTAGTTCTAATGTCGGATCACATCTTCGAGTACGAGTTACTGAGAAGGGTTTTGAATGAAGCGGTTAAGGCGCAAGAGGCATTTGTATTATGTTTGGATAAGGAGCCCTCAGTCATTGAGGCTGAAGAGGGCTTAAAGCTAATGCTATTGGGTGGCAGAATAGTTGAGGCTGATAAGTCGCTTAAGCCTCTCTATGGAATCGATACCGGGATCATCTATTGCAACCCCCACGCTAAGAAGTATATTGAGGAGGCTATCAGGTTAAGGGGATCGAAGGCGACAATAAAAGATGCGTTGAACCTCGCTGCCGCCGAGGATCAAGTAGGGTTTATCGACGTTACGGGGCTTCTCTGGAAGGATGTGGATACGCCTAGGGATCTTGAGAAGGCGAGGAAGCTTTACTGGCGGATATTGAGGAAGGAGCTTACGAAGCCGGGCGATGGGCTTGTATCACGCTATCTCAATAGGCAGATCTCGTCAAGGATCTCAACGGCCCTCTATAGGCGGAGGCTCTACATTGATCCGAACATCATATCCATAGCTTCATTCCTGATCTGCGTCTGTGGAGCCGTTTTTCTTGCTCTCCGAAGCCTTCTCATAGGCGGCCTGCTGATCCAAGCATCCTCAATAATTGATGGTGTCGATGGTGAGCTCGCAAGGCTCTTTAAGAGGGTGTCGCGTTTCGGGGCATTACTGGACTCTTTTCTGGATAGGCTGGCTGATCTCTCCGTGATAATGGGGCTTATTATCGCATTATGGCCCCTCGACCAGATCACCGGCATCGCCTCTATTCTCGCATCAGCAAACATAATCCTGGTGAGCTATCTAACCCTTCTCCTTCAAGGAAATGGTATTGATGCGTCACAGATCAGATTTATTCCGGTTACGCGTGATGTTAGGCTCTTCGTAGTGTTCTTGGCAACTATTCTCGGGATACCTCTTATTGCGCTGCTTTACATAGCTTTTGTTCCTCTAGCATATTATGTAGCCGGTCTGATTCTAGCCGCCCGCCATTCGATTATCGAGGTGCGTCCCACCATAATCGGGAGGGAAGAGCCATGGCCCCAGTTATTGCAGCCAATCGATCCTATAAAGGCCGCGATTTCCAAGCTCATCGGAAGGATCCTAAAACTAATCTTGGTTCTGTTGATCCTCAGGCTGATCGGCCCAATCTTCTTCGATTTCCCGGTTCTCGTGATTAATGGAGAGCTCCTGCTCGCCGAGCATATAACATTAATCTTAGAAGCTGCTTTCGTCCTCGGCTTCGGCTATGCGATAATCTCCTCGATGAGGGGTCTTTTAGACTTCATCGCAGTAAGGCTTGTAAGCAGGATTGGAGCGACTAAAGAGACCCTTAGAAGGATATTCATGGACTTTCTATACGCGGTTCTAGGCCTAATAGCCTGGTGTTACTCAGTGAGCTTCGCATCTATACCCGCGATTGGGGGTCTCGTCTCAAAGATAGCGATGGCGGCTGCTGCCATACTCTTCCTCATGACGATATACAGGCTTGGGAGAAGAACATACAGGACATTCGCTGAGGTATACGAGAAGTTTGTGGAGAATCTCGCCAGAAAGCTTGCCCACGAGTAGAGGGCCCGTCTCGGATAAATACCATTTAAATCCCCGAGTATGACTGGGTAGGGGAGATTTGCGAAAGCCTTATTCATCCCCAGTAAGTAAAATTTGTCGAGGCTGGCCGGAACAGGAGCGCGCGCCCATAGAGGAGGGCTGCCGGGGGGTGCCCCGGAAAGCCGTCCTCATGGAGCACCGCATGCCAGCCCGTGAGCGCCGCGCAAGCGGCCCCCGAAGGCCACGCGTGCGGTGTGGCTGAAGGGGCGTCCCACCTCGGGGAAAAGGCTCACGTGGTGGGATGCTCACAAGCCACGCGCCTCCGAAGGCCAGCCTCAACGTATTTTCTTATTTGTTGAAGGCTTGGACAGAGGTCGCCATATTTCTCTAGGTATTTTCTCGGGCTAAGCCTAACAACCTCCAGGAGATCGACGTTTATCACGTATATCGCGTGAAGTTTCATCTTCGAGAGCTTTTCGACCGCGATCTCGGGCGTCCTGTAATACTGGTCACAGAGGCTTTTGAGGAGCTGTATCTCGGCGGGCCTTCTAGCACTCGCGGGCTTCAGGAGAGTTCTTGGTATCTGGAGTATGTTATGGGCGGGCGTGGCGAGGCTGAATCTATCAGCATAGGGGCTGTATCTCGCGATCTTGCTGATGGCTCTTGCAGTAAGATATGCCTGGGGGTCAAGCGCGTTCTCGGGTGACGTAAACCCGGTCTCAACCTCTATTATCAGGCTCTTCCCATTCCTCCAGGCCATCACGTCGGCCACCAAGTCATTGGCGAGGGGATACTCGAGCTTAACTCTATAGCCCCTGCTTGCGAGATGCGCTGCGAGGACATACTCCATTATCGAGTGATTTATCTTTATCCTGTTCTCCATATGAAGCGAAATCAGCCTCTCCGCGATCTCGCTGATCCTACGCCTGATGCCCGGGCCGTATTTTTCCTCTAGAAGTCTCTGAGCAGTTCTCACATCTTCCTCGAAGGGATCCATTCTGGCGCCGGGCGTGTTGCGGGAGATAATTAACTTACCGCGGCCATGGGATGTGGGCTGGGGCTGCTAGAGGCTCTTCACCTAGGTGTGGCCATGATTATGAAGGCATTAAGCTTACCGTACATTATTTGCCTCCTCGACTCGATGATGTATCCAGCGGACTCGAGGGCTCTCCCGAAGACCACGGGTTTCGAGACTATTACGGTCAGTCTCGCATCAGGGGCTGCATTGCGTATTGATGTGCAGACTTTTTGATAAAACTCCTCTATCTTTCTCACCCCCATCCTTATACCATAGGGTGGATTCATGATAATGTGACTTGGCTTCTCATCAAGCCACCCGCCGAGCTTCAGCACATCCCCCATCATGAACCTGATAGCATTCAGGACGCCAGCGGCCTCGGCATTCATGATTGCGCCCTTAATACTCTTTGGCGATGCATCGGAGCCGATAATCCTCGGCCTGAACCCGAGATCAACCTCAGCCTCAAGTTCCTCCGCGATCTCCCTTACCCTATCCCCATCTATGAACTTGAGCTTGTTCAGGGCTAGGTCGCTGAGCCTACGCGCCCCCGGAGGTACCTTGAGCGCCATTAGAGCCGCTTCGATCGGTATTGTCCCGCTGCCGCACATGGGGTCTAGGAGAGCCTCCTCTCTCCTCCACCCAGAGAGCATCAGCATGCTCGCGGCTATGCTTGGCTGAAGCGCGGCCCTATGATGATAAGCCCTGTAATATCTCCTGTGAAGCGACTTCCCGGTCGTATCAAGGCCTATTAAAAGCTCCGAGTCCCTGATGAGGCAGTAGAGCTGGACATCCGGGTTATCTAGGTTGACCCTGAGTCTCACTCCAGCCCTCTCCCTAAAGCTCTCTATTACAGCCCTGCCGACGGCGGCGGCCATATCCATGCTTGTGAAGGGCTTGTCCTTGGAGTGCCTCTCGCCCTTAACCGCGAACGCCTGATCAGCCCCGATGAACCCCGTGTAATCAACGCTTCTCGCGGCCCTGTAAACATCATCTAAAACCTCTGCCCTCGATCGGGATAGGAGTACGAAGATCCTGTGAATAGTCCTAGAGGTGAGGTTCAGCCTTATGATATCATCCTCATCTGCCTCGAAGAATATCTTCCCAACATCCGGCCTTGCCTCAACCCCGATAATCTCCCTACACTCTCGCGCCGCGACATCCTCAAGCCCCATGATCGTGGTAGCGAAACACTCGAACTTCAACCGCCCAGATCATCCCCAGCCTAGATCTTTATCTCCACGATATCGCCATCCTCGAGGACGTGATCCGGGCCAACTCTCTGGCCCTGAACCTTGACCGATGCGCCCCAAACCCTCGCGTACTTCATCTTCTCGGCGAAGTCTCTGTGAATTATCTCAGCCAGATCCCTTATCGTCGAGTTCCTAGGGAGTATTATCGGCTTATCTGAGGTGATGCCCGCCTTTCTCGTATAGACCCTTATCAGGTTGAGGGAGTTGAAGATCTGCCTCTTGAGATCCTCGAGCCCCGCGCCGTTCTCAGCCGAGACCGCCACGACCGGGATCTCGCCGGCAATGTTCTTAACCTCCTCGAGACTGCCCGGCGCCGCCTGATCGATCTTGTTCACGGCTATTAGGCCCCTCTTATGAGTCATTTCCCTTATCACGACCTCCTCGAAGTCCTCGATGCTAGCCTCGCCGCGAACCCTGACCACAGCATTCCTTATCCCAACAGATCTAAGCAGATCCTCCACCTCCCTCACATCAACCCCGAGGCTTCCGAAGACGACAAGCCTTATCCCGCCACTATCCTTCTTCTCGATCTCAATCTCGCACCTCTTCCGCCTAAAGCTGACGCCGGACTCATCATATATCTCGAGGATTCTCTCGAGCTGTTTGGCTGGGCCCCGCGCCCCATCAAGAACGATCACTATCAGGTCCGCGTTCTTCGAGAATCCAATAGATCTGTTCGTGAACTGGGTCTCCTCTAAGTCCTCGGTCAAGATCGCTGGGAGCTCGACTAGCTGGATCTCCACATCATTATAGAGCATCATGCCGGGGACGGGCATTGTTGTCGTGAGCGGGTAGCCTGAGACTTGGGGCTTCGCGTTCGTTAAGGCCCTGAGGAGGCTTGACTTACCGGAGTTCGCGGCGCCGATTAAGACCACCTGCGCAGCCCCCTCTTTAGGGACATGAAAATAATCCCTCCTGACAGCTCTCAGGGATGCCTTGCGCTCAGCCTCCCTCCTAAGCTCAGCTATCCTCCGCTTAATCCTCCCCCTAAGCTTCTCAGTCCCCTTATGATCAGGTATTAGGCTGAGAGCCTCCTCAAGCGCCCTAATCTTCTCCTCAATAGTCCTAGCAGCCTGATACCTCGCTAGCGCCTTCTCAGCCTCGGCCGGCAGGTTGGCAGGCATTATGGGCCATTATGCGATTAAATAAGACCATTTATTAACTGAATCAGGGAAAGATTATTTATTGCCAAGATCGATAAATACCTGTCGACGGGTAATATGTGAGGAGGTCAGGCAGGGAGTCTAAAGATTGGCTTAAGCCCCTAGCTTAAATATAAACAAGATAATCGAGCTAGATACAATACTATAGATAACCATCTTTATCCCACTCATTATTGACTGGTTTAGATGAAATTCATCACTTATCCAGTAACATCACCTCTCTTACTCCAGTTTGTCTGGATCTTCTAATAGCATTTTAACCTCGTTTAGGAATCTTGAAGCAGGCATTCCGTCAATAACCCTGTGATCGAAGACTAATGTTAGATGACCTACTTTGCCCACCATTAATCCATCATCCGAGATTATTGGCTTTAAGATTATTGCGCCTACACCTAATATCGCGCAATCTGGTGGGTTGATTATTGGTGTGAAATATGTCACACCTGTCATGCCTAGATTTGTTACAGTAAAGCTATGTCCCTCCTGATCTGCTAATGTTATCTCCCCCCTCCTTCCCTTCTCTGCAAATTCGTCAATAATTCTTGTAAGTTCTTCAAGTGTCTTCTTATCCGCATCTTTGATAACGGGTGCTCTTAAGCCTCTAGGGGTATCCACCCCAACAGCAATATTAACTTCATCATGATAGACAAGCTCCTCTCCCTCAAATGTAACATTAATTTCTGGATGCTTCTTGAGTGCCAATGCCGCTGCCTTAACAGAACACGCGGTAATTGATATCTTACCTCTCTGCTTCTTATATTCTAGAAGCTTATCCGCCCGAAATTCGGTCATTAATGCTACAGGGAGTGCTTGATGAAAACCAGGGCTAAGTCTTTGAGTGATCGCCTTCCTTACTCCAGCAAAGGGAATCCTTCTAGAAGACATTAATAGTAATCCTCGCAAAGAGATGTAGGTAGAGTCAGAGATAAAGTTTATTCCTCAAGAATAGCAATCACCTCTCCGACCTTCGCAATTTCTCCAGCTTTTTTAAGAACCTTTACCAACTTCCCCTCATAAGGGGACTCAAATTCGAAAATCGTCTTCTCACCCTCTATTATTGCTATCTTTTCACCTTTTTCTACACGTTCCCCCTCAGCTTTTAGCCACTGGACTATTCTTCCTTCTTCCATCACCGGATCAAATCTGGGCATCTTTATTTCCTTTATCAAAAATCAACCCCCCAGAATGCCGCTCTTAAGCACTAGCATTTACCAAGAGCCCTCTTAATGCCAGCAATTATTTTTTCATGGTTGATCATGTATTGTGCCTCAAGTGGTGGCGAGAACGGGACCGGAAGTGGAGGAGAATTTATCCTGATTATTGGAGCCTTAAGAAGATCAAATGCATATTCAGAAACATATGCCGCAACCTCAGCTGAGACGCCGCCTGTCTTCACACTATCATCAACTATTACCAGCTTGCCGGTCTTTTCCAGAGACCTTATAATGGTATCATAATCCATTGGCTGAATACTCATGAGATCAATTACCTCCACACTTACACCTTCTTTCGATAACTCTTCAGCAGCTTTTAATGCTTCCGGAACAGTTCTAGAAATCGCGACTAATGTTACATCCTCACCTTCACGTTTGATATCACATTTTCCTATTGGTATAAGGTATTCGCCTTCAGGGACAGGTCCTCGTAATCTATAAAGCATCGCCGCCTCAATGAATAATACAGGATTATCATCCCTTATCGCTGATTTTAAAAGTCCTTTAGCATCCCTTGGAGTTGAAGGGGCAACGACCTTTATCCCAGGAGACTGTAGAAAACATGAGATGAGTACTTGGCTATGTTGTGCTGCGGCCTTTCTGCCCAGAGCGTATTCTGTCCGGATTACTAGCGGTAATTTTATTTGCCCACCGCTATAGAATCTCATTTTAGCGGCGTGAGTTATTATCATATCCATGGCCAGAGTTATAAAGTCCATGTACATGATCTCGGCTACGGGGCGTAGACCCATTAAAGCCGCTCCTATAGCTGCTCCGACTATTGCAGCCTCCGAAATCGGCGTATCTCTTACGCGCTCCGGTCCGAATTCGTCAATAAGCCCTTTCGTGACCTTGTAAACACTATAAATAGCGACATCTTCGCCGAAAACTATGACGCTATCATCCCTTCTCATTTCCTCTATTAACGCCTCTCTCAACGCCTCCGCGTAGGATAATTCTCTAACGCCACTCTCCATATCTTGCCTCACCACCTACATAAAGCAAATCCCAAAGCTTATCAAAGTCTAACACTGGTGCTTTCTCAGCTTCATCAATCGCCTGTTTAATTTCTTCCTCGATATCTTCCTCCATACGCTTGATGATCTCATCATCCAAGATTTCCATAATCTTTAACTTTTTCATGAAGATATCAATAGGGTCCTTTTTCATCCATTCTTCAACCTCCTCCTTCGGCCGATACCAGCCAGTATCATATATTCCATGCCCCTTCATCCTATATGTCCTGCATTCTATGAAGGCTGGGCCGCCACCAGACCTTATATGATCCACAGCCTTTCTAGCCGCCAAATACACAGCTATTACATCATTTGCGTTGGGAACT
>Ga0080004_1108958_pt1 | contig 24019 bp, 38 predicted proteins | sample WasSprMetagenome_FD_69207 | JGI IMG/M metagenome (GOLD analysis project Ga0080004, IMG submission 69207) | Sulfidic aquatic microbial communities from Washburn Spring, Yellowstone National Park, USA - WS (SPADES assembly) (version 2) | ecosystem: Environmental > Aquatic > Thermal springs > Hot...
ATGCTGAGTTGATTAAGTATGCTAATAACTCGTTTTTGGCTATGAAGGTTAGCTTCATAAATATGATTGCAAACCTATGCCAAAAAATTCCGGGAGCAGATGTTGAGGTTATTGCTAGGGGGATTGGGCTTGACAAGAGGATTGGCCCATTATTCCTTAAGGCTGGTGCAGGTTGGGGTGGAAGCTGCTTTAGGAAGGATCTTGAAGCTCTATTGGATTTTGCCATTAAGAATGGTGTGGAGCTACCACTCGTAGAGGCTACGCTGAAAGTCAATAGAAGCCAGCCGTATAGGGTTGTTGAATTAGCTAGGGAGCTCATTGGAGAATTTCGTGGGAGGAGAGTTTCGGTTTTAGGATTGGCATTTAAACCTGGAACTGATGATATGAGGGATGCAGTATCAATAAAGATCGTTAGGAGGCTTATTGAGGAGGGGGCTAAAGTTGTTGTTTACGATCCGAAGGCCATGAATAATGCTAAGAGAATTTTTGGTGAAGACGTGGAGTATGCTAGTAACGTTGAGGAGTGTTTGAAGGATTCGGAATGTGCAATAATCGTTACTGAGTGGGATGAATTTAGGAAGCTTAAACCGGAGGATTTCATAAGGTTGATGAGGAACCCAGCAGTTGCGGATGGTAGGAGAATATATGATCCAGAAGTATACTCTAGGAAGCTGAAGTTTAAAGCGGTGGGGTTGAGTTGATGAGTTTAATTGGCTTCATAATGTGTAATTATGGTTGAATTATTTGTTTGAGTAATGGTCTTTTAATGTTTAAGGGAGTATCCATATAGATTTGAAAATGAAATTAAAATTGTGGGGTGATTTTCGCAAGTAGAGAGATTTTAAGAGTTTAAGTTAATGTCGGTTTATTGGATTTTGAAAGTGGCTTGTTTATGATTCTGTTTTATTTTCCATGTGTAAAATAGTATAAGTTTTTATATTTTGACTTTTTAGATTTAAGTTGGGAGTGTTTGGTTTATGCGGGTTAGGTTTAGGGATGTAGTTGTTCCAGCTATTGGTGAGGATGTACTTCCACGTGTTTTGAGGAAGTTGGGGCTTTATGATGATGTTGCTGGTAATATGGCTGTTTGCTATATTTGTGGGGAACCTCTATCGCTGGATACTATTGGAGCTATAGCTATGCTAAATGATAAGCCTGTGCTGATCTGTAATAAGTCATCTTGTATAGGTAAGGCTGCATTGCTCATTAGTAAATCTCAGTCCTCCACGACTCCAAAAGTCTCATGAAGAGCTGGATGTGGCTCGTAGATTTTAGTATAATTCCTTGAGGTTTTCCATATCATGTTTGAAGGATTTAGCTTGGCAGAATTTTTGGAGAGATGCGGGTTTCTGATTACAGGCTTTATTATCTTCCTACTTTTATACATTTTCTATCCAGAGAAGGTTGAAAGGATAGCTACCCATTTACTTTGGGTTTTTTCATACTTTAGTGGATGGGCTGAGAGGAGGGCTATTAGCCAAGAGGTAGAGTATATAGTTTCTACATCATTTGTTAAGAATTATCATCTTGAAGAAGTTCCACGAATCGTTGTTAAGTGGGGAGAGGAGGATGAGGCTATACTGGATTTAAAGAAGAGCATGCTTTTAATAGTGTTAAGGAGAGGTAGAAAGCTTCGCTACGAGAATATAGCAAAAGCTATATTGAAAGCTTTGCCTGAGTTGCTTGCACCTGAAATGAAGGTTGTCTATGATCCAAGGCTTGTAGAGTGTCTTTCAGCTCATATGGCTAGGAATTTAGTGAAAGATTCTCAACCAATTGTTACAGCTATAAATGAGTTTGTAGCTTCTGAACTGGAAAAGGATGAGGAGCTTCGCAAAATAGTTTCCATGCTTGTTGAAATAGATGATGAATCCTTCCTATCAAGAATCCTACTACCTGAATTAATTGAAGTTGCTAAAATACGCTACCCTCACAGAGATCCACAAATTGATGATGACTTTCTGAATCTAGTCAAGACATTGCATAGTATAGTGAGAGGCGAAATTTCTGAGCCAATAATATGTGGCAAGTATTTTAGAATACTATTCGTTAGAGTAGCGCGACCAGAAAAAGTGGAGGCTATGCTCCTACCTCATGTACAATTTGTGAAGCATTCCCTTAATAAGTGTCCTGCTATGGAAACAGTATACGTTCTTGCTGCGAAGAGAAACATTGCAGCAGCAAAGGCGCTTAGAATGCTCTTAGAAAGAGAGCTTAGGGATATGGGAATGAAAGTTAAGATAAGTGAACAAGAATATACAGGTACATATAGGGGAAAACCACATACAAAACTCTATATTTGCAAACTAAAGATGGAGAAAATCACGTAGCTTTCAATACTATGAGCCCCTCCCTTTTAAAATGTAAAATTCTGACTTATACACTTTATCTAAGTTTTGCCAATTTAAAATTCAGTGTTTAGATGTTCCTGGATGTGTAGGCTTGTTGAGGAGTTAGGGTTGTTGTTTACGATCCAAAAGGCTATGGGTAATGTTAGGAGAATTTTTGGTGGGGATGTTGAGTATGCTAATAGCGTTGAGGAGTGCTTGAAGAATTCGGAATGTGCAATTATTGTGACTGAGTGGGATGAGTTTAGGAAGCTCAGACCGGAAGACTTCATAAGATTTATGAAGATTCCAGCAGTTGTGGATGGTAGGAGAATATATGATCCAGAAGTATACTCTAGGAAGCTGAAATTTAAAGCGGTGGGGTTGAGTTTTTGAGAACTCGGATTCTAGTCTACGTTGTCGTATATAGACCTCAGTCTTCATCAGCCTCAACCATCAGTGCGCTCATGAGTTCCAACCCTGCTGGATTGACCCAACCTCACACATTTACATTCGAGCCACGTTCCCGAAAGAGATATTAGTCCTTAATAATCATCATTATCTTAGTGGTTAGTTTGGGCATTGTTAGGGCCAAGGTCGTATTGAGGGGTTCCAAAGGCTCTAGAGAAGGTGCTGCGTTAGTGGACACAGGTGCCGCCATGACCGTTGTAGATAGGGATGTTGCCGATGCTGTTGGTGTCATGTATACTGGCAAGAGAAGGACGTTGATGAGTGCTACTGGGCATAGGCTTGAGGGGGAGGTAGCAATAGTTAGGGAGCTGAGCATCGAGGAGGAGGTATTAGATTATGAAAAGGTTCTTGCCGTAAGACTTAGTGAGGAAGTTAAAAAGGCTTTAAGAAAACTCGACGTTGACGATTCCATAATCATAGGAATTACAACGATAGAACTTGCAGGATTCATCCCAGATACAAACACAGGTAAACTGAGAAAAATCGAGACTTTCCTCTTCTAAACCTTAACCATCATGTAGATGACATGCTCAAGCCTACCATAACTGATGGGTTTGTCAACAGTTTCTGAATATAGTTAACTTTAATTAATATATTTCAAGTGTGAGGATAGCACTGAATGCCCCTTCTGGGCGATATGTGGTGAAGCATATACTCAGGATGAGGGGAGTTCCGTTGCCCCTGAAAGCCATCAATGAAGCCCCAAAGGCTAAGATGGAACGGATAGTAATGAAATATTAACTATCCGACAACGGTATGGAGAACTTTACAGCAACTTAGGGTATCGGCGTGGCATGTTAAGTTGCTACGCCCCCGAAACATGGAGTAAGCTCTCGCACATGTCCTCAGGCGTGTGGCGCATTAAAGTCAATGACGTCAGGTAACTCCTTAGAGATTACGTAGGCTTTGCTTGTAGCTATAAATGAGTTCGAGGCATAGATGTGGAGGTACCTAAGACCGAAGAGCTGAGAAACATTTATCTACTGGTGCCCACGTAGGAAAGTATGCCCTCCAAGTGGCTAAGGCCGTCGGAGAGAAGGGCTTGGTGATAACTGTAGAGCCAGACCCTGAAAACTTCAAAGCCCTCATTTTAAACGCCAAGCTAAATGATCTCAAAAACGTGATAACACTAGACATAGCCGCTTGGAGCAAAGAGGAGGTATTGAAACTCTCCATAACGGGCGATGGCGGTCATCATAGCGTTAAGCACGACCTTAGATTAGGCTTCACTTGGTTAGGGATTTGAATATTCAGGGGTCTTTGAGGGAGCAGCAGGAGTCAAGTATGAGGAAGGTAACTGAGGTTGTCCAAACTATTTCTAAACTGTTGAGGGGTTGTGATTATGCGTTTTTTAAGTTGGTTAAGCCTTTGAGTTATGTTCCGGCTGATTAGATATTCTAGTAGATGCAAATCAGATTGGAAGAGTTGCGCATGAGATTATGGAGCTTGGTTATAATATTGCTGTTAAGGACTCATATTGCATAACTTTTGTGAAGAGTGATTCGATAATTGATCTTTATGTTCATCCAAGTCTTGGTGGGATGATATTCATTGATGGTGGAAAACTTCTGGAACATAGGTGTTTAAGGGAGTTTGATGGAGTTGAAATTATATCTCTTAAGAGCTATGCTGAAGCTTTAGTTTCCGTAACTCATGCAGTTTACAAGGAGCGAATCTACACTTTGAACGATTATTTTACTGTTAAGGAATGGGCAACTGAAGAAACCTTTAAGCTTGCTAAAAAACTAAAATGTACTTCTAGTTTAAATCTTGCTGTGAAAATTAATGAAGGGATTGAGAAAGGATTTATTGAAGTGCCTTATAAAATACCGTTATCAATTTGGGTTAATCTGTTGGCTAAGAAGGTTTTGAAGGACCCATTAGCTAGGTCGACGAGTAGAAATTTGTTGATGGCCTTTGGAAGTAAGCGTGGACTAAAATTGCTCATATCGAAATTTACAAGAGAAAGCTATTAACATTTTTAGGTGCACGTATTAAAAAGGAGTTAATTATTCTGTTACTGATGAATAATATGATGAAATTTAGGTATTTTTATGAACATATTTCATAGAATCAATGTGTTTATTGCCAGCAGAAAATTTAATCATAACTTTTACATAGTAGTTGTGCGTGGTTATGGAACCTGTCATCACTTAAGATGCTCTCTTAGCGTATTTTTCGCGATATTTTCCAGTACATCTTTATTACTACAAAATGGACAGTCAGGTGAAGAAGGTATAAGGACGATGTAATCCACTCACTGGAAAGGATTAAAGTGCTAAATGCCCAACATATTTTAGCTTTCCTGTAACTGGGTCTACCTCAAGCCCAAGAGTTTCAAGTGTTGTAACGCCTAGTACTTGTGCATCACCTTTTTCTGCAAACACTACTTCAACATCACCTTCATAGTCTTCATACTTTATAGTCACCATCCCAATCTCCCTTGTAACAACTCTTCCATCTATTGTCTTAAATTGCCTCACCCTCCTAGGCTTTACACCAAGCTCCTCAAGGACACTTCTGCTAATCCATGCAAACACAGAGCCTGTATCAACAATAAGTTCAACTTCCTTACCGATACCGGTCTCAAGACTCTTAACGACAACTTTAACCTTGGTCAAACCCATACTCTTCTCAAATACCTAGCTAGAGAGTTTTATTAAGTATTTAAAGCTAACGCTCTTCTCCAAATTGTTGCATTTGAAAATGAGGTTAAGACGGCATATTTAATAAGCTCTAAAAAATAAGAGGTTTGTAGCGAGGAGGTGGCTCTAGAGGCGTTGTGCAGGGGGATGAACGAGAGGATTGATCCATTGGATAGAGCAGAGCTATATGCAAGGCTCTCGGAGAAGTACCTTAGGGAGGCCGACGACCTCCTAGCTAAGAAGGATCACGTTCAGGCATCTGAGAAGCTGTGGGGAGCTGCGGCGTTAATGGTTAAGGCTGTGGCGGCCAGTAAAGGGATCTCGATTTCATCGCATGGCGAGCTCTTCAGCTTTGTCAGGAGGCTGGGCGAGGAGGAGAACCCGGAGCTAAGGAGGCTCTTCTCCGTTGCCAGCACATTACACCAGAACTTCTACGAGAACTGGTTGAGTGGAGATGTGGTCAGGGAGTACTCAGAGGATGTGAAGCAGCTGGTGGCTGAGCTTAAGAAGCTGATAAGATGACCAATATCTTCTCGCTGTCGAACGTCCGGCTCGCTCAATGTTATATGCTTCAAATCCGCTCGATCCTTAGATCGAGAAATGCCCAGCTAGCCATTAAGGCGAAGCCGACTCCAAGATCCAGCGCAGTTAAGGCAGTGGAGGGAAAACAGGGAGGATTGATGGTGTACATCGACACAAACTTTTTGGTCGCATACCACTTCAAGGAGGAACGCCATTAAGATGCCAAAAGCATCATGGAAGAGCTGGGAAGAAAAGACAAGCAGCTTTCCGTATACCCTTAACAATCGTTGAGCTGTTCTCAACGATCTCCAGGAACCTACCAAAGTATAGACTTCCTTCACGTTTAAGGAGGCTCAACAAAATAGAGTTTACATGCTCATCCTCTTAGAAAATTCAGATATAGCAATACAAATGGGTGAAAATGGAAAAAGAAGGGTTAAAGAAAAGTTTACTAAAGATAAAATGATTTTGGAATATGAAAAGATTATACTTCAGTATACATGTAAATGACACTATGAACAAAAACGTATTAATGTTAATTGTGTAGTTAAAAGTTTTGGATTATCCTTCCCACAAGAGGTTGAGATCGTCAAAAACCAAAAGAGTCTGTGGAAGAGCGATCTACGTCATAGATATATTTGCTAACAAAGAAGAGCTTGATACGCTTAGGAAGGATTATGTGAAAACATTGTTCTTCATGGTAGTAGGCTTAGACCTTTAACTTATAGTGGTCTTAAGCAGTTGATCCCCGTGGCTAATAAGCTTGTAAGCCAATATGTTATTGAGGAGGACCTCTTCAATGTTAAGTTTATGAATACTAGAGTTGATGCCCTAATGCTTAGGGGTGAGTTGGAGTATACTTTGGAGGATGTTGGATTAAGAGTTAAGACGGATAAGGGTAATATAACTATTATATTTGATTCGAGTGGGTTTAGGCCTGCTGATGTTCCAATACTTATGAGTGATGCAAGGAAAATTCAAGAATTAGGTTTCAAAGTTACAAAGTCTTTAGAGGATATAATTAGAGACCAAGTGAACTATTACTTAAACCCGGAAAATAGAGGGATATGATTGATGGTGATGCGTTTCTTCATGTTTAAAGTTGCTAAAAAGCTTTTTGAGAGTACGGGATATAAGATCGTACATGTTGATCGCATTGGGCTTGCATCTAAAAATCTTTTGTTTAGATTTTTCCATTGCGTTAAGCTTTGCCTTTATATACTGAACATCTCGAGTTAAGGCATTTATCTTTTCACCTAAACTTCTTATTTCTCCTTCTCTTAAGTCTTGAATTTCTTGTCTCAATAACGTTATTTCCTCAGAAGATACAATTATTTCCTTAGAAGTTTTATTGCCTGTTTTACTAGTTCATGCTCGTCTTCTTTTGGTATTATCTTATTGACTGCATCAGCTAAAACTAGAGGATAGTACATAGTATTTTTGTACATTCGTAGGCGAGTATATTCCTCTAAGATTTTTGTTTCCTTCAATTCCTGGTGCTTCAAAACATAGATACAATATATCGTTTCGTTCTTCAATGGCTTCTTTTAGTTTGGAATTCTCAGCTTTCAGATATTTAACTTCGATCTTATGAGCTTCAAATTCTTCTTTCATCCCTTGCATTTCAGAGGCTTCCTTAGAAAACTTCAGTAAGTTAGCAAAATAATCCTTGAAGCTCTTTATAACTTCTTTAGGGTCTTTAAACTTCTTTAAGAATTCTTCTGTTTCTTCTGGGCTAACGTGCATACTCATTAAGAATCCTAAGAATGCAATAAGTCCTATAAAAAAGAGTTCAATTGAGGATTTTGCTAATTCTCTTATTCCAGTAGCATAAGCTTCACCTAGAGAGCTTTCAATCTGTTCTGAAATACTTTGAGGATAAATTTGTTTTTTCATATAGCTTAAACCTATTTATTGCTTGGTAAATCTAGGATTTGCTATGCTGGTGTTTAGGTTTCTTTAAGATCTTGTCGACGAGGTCTATATACTCCCCGGCCTTCTCCATTAATGGTCTATGCTCCTCTTCCTCATATGTTAATCCATAAAAGCAGTCTCCGTGAAGTTTGCTTCTAACGTCAATGAAGTATGAAGCCCACTTGGACGCCTCTTCCCCACTAAGACCAGCCTTAACGAATGCCTCCTTAACGAATGATCTCCACGAAACTCCCTTTGGAGGCACCGCCCCTCCCAGAACACTCATGGTTAAGGCCGTTGTAGCGTGTTTAACAGTAGCCCAAACCTTCTCAGCAGCGTCGAAGGGATCTCCACGCTCAAGAAGCTTAAACGCTTCACAAAGATACTGCTTCGCCATATTCAAGTAGTCTGCAACACTACTCATTGCTTATACACCTGCTAAAGACCATAGTGTTACGATGTATTTAAGTTTTTCAGTACCTCCATAGATTCAACGTACTGTCTGTACTAAGATTTGTCATTGGAATTAATGATGCGATAGGTGGAGGCTTAATTGAGGCTCCATATAAAATACCGTTGCCAACATGGGCTAACGTGTTAACCAAGAAGATCTTGGAGGACCCGTTAGCTAGGTCGACAAGTAGAAATCTAGTGAGTTCTATTGGAAGTAAGCGTGGATTAAAGTTGCTAGTATTGAAGTTTACGAGGGAAAGTTATTAGCCATAAATCTTTTTAGGCGTATATATATAAGGGTATGGTTATGTTTTTAAGCATTATTCATAAGGGGAGTTACGGGTTAAAGCTTCCATTCATTTAGTTAAAAATACTTGGTTTCTTGTAAGTGTTTTGTAAAGCCTTCTAGAACGCTTGATTTTACGGTGTTAACAACTTTCTCTATTGTCTGATAAGCTTCTGCTATCTCAGGTTTTAATTCTGTTAAGCTCTTCTTACTGTAACGGGAAAGAAGATTGCCGTAATGAATTTTACCTCTAAGCGTGTTAAATTTTTGAGGATTAGGTATTCACTTTTGTTTATGATTTTTAGTTTCTTGGCGTACTTCAGAGCTTTATCAACTTTATGAATTCTATACCTTTTTGTTACAATAATGATGTAAGGATGTCTGCAAGCTCATCGTGACATATTATAATTTTTCCCTTAGTAAATTCGAAGCTAATGAAGTTCACCAATCCTCATGTTCAAAAGCTTACAAATAGTACTATATTAGGTTGATTCTGGGCAGAAACCTTTATTCAATGAATATAATGAATATGATGAGAATAGGATTTAAGGTTAATATAAAGAAGGCTGTTGAATTCTTAGGTTTAAGCAGGCTTAAAAGTCCGGAGGAATCTATTGAGGGGATTGTGAGGGGAAGGCTTATGAAATATGGTTTTAAATGTTGAGATGTTAATTGCATGAATCCCTCTTCATAGTGAAGTTTACATAATTTATATTCATGATGAGTTGGAAATGAATATTTTCGTTTTGTGTTGGAAGTTTTGTTGCATTGTTGAAATAGCTTTGTATGTTGAGATTGGAGGATGATGTTGTATAGTTTTTGATGGATATTATATGCATTTGGAATCATAGTTTGGGAGTATAAGGGTGACTTTTGCATGTAAGGATTTGTAGGTTTCAGGTTGATATTTATTTTTATTAGATTCGTAAATTTTGTGTTGGATGAATTTTATTGTTGGTTTATGGGTGTATTTTGGTTTCGGCTTTTTGATGGCTCTTTTTGTTCTTTATGTGTGCTGTTGAGGATATGTTTAAGCCTGTTTGGAGGATTATTGGGGGGTTGATGGGAGGTCTGGAGACTTTCTCGAAGAAATCTACAGGAAGTTTTTAATTCGTGGTTGTTTATATGTGTTAGTGTGGTTTTATGAGGTTTGAGTTTGGTAGGTATATAGTTGTTGATGATGAGATCTGTCATGGGAAGCCAATTTTTAGGGGTACGAGGATTCTGGTTAGTGATGTAATTGAACTGCTCGCCGCTGGAATTTCCATTGAGGAAATTATCAGAGACTATTATCCCAGTTTAAATGAGGATATGGTTAGGGAGGCGTTGGAGTGGGCTGCTAAAATCATAAGAGGCGAGCACTACGTTAAATACGCTAAAGTTCCTGCTTGACGAAAACGTTCCAAAGCTTGTTAAAGATTTTCTGGAATCTAAGGGTCATATAGCTGAGTACTCGTCGAAGGGAATGAGAAATAGGGATTTAGCTTCATTAGCCCTCAGTAAGGGATACATCTTGGTGACCAGAGATCATGACTTTGCTAATACAATTCTATATCCCCCAAAACAATTCCATGGTATAATAATCCTTCACATACATCCTCCAAAAGCTGAAAAGTTGATTGAAGGAATAGAAAGATTGTTGGCTGAAGTTAAGAGTTATGAGGGGAAACTATTAATTGTGAGAGACGAAGGAATTGAAGTCATCGAAGATAGAAGTTTAACGCTATGAGGTCAAGCTAAACCTGACATAATAGACTCTAAAAGAGAGAAGTTGTGAAGCCAGTTTATTTAAAATGGCTGGGAGCCTAAATATAGCTTTGAAGAAGCCTTAAGGGAGACTGTGGAATGGTATATTGTGAATGAATAGTGGTGGAAACCCTTATCGGGTGAAAGAGTTTTACACCCTACACCTTGGAAGCTTAAATAGGTAATAAAATTCTTGGAGTAAATTTGTTGTTTATGACCTAAAAGCCGTCCAAGTAATTTTTCTAGAATTTTTATCTTTGCGATTTTACTAGGAAGATTTATATAGGTAGTACTAGAAGTACTACTTATGCCAAGGGAAATTTTAAAGGTGACCAGAAAGGGCCAAGTAACAATTCCTAAAAAATATAGAGACGCTTTAAACATAAAGGAGGGGGATATCATATGTGCTTCTTTGGAAGGAGACAAAATAGTACTTATGAAATTGGGAATTCCAGAACCAGGAGACCCGGTTGGTGAGGAGGAATATAGGAGTCTTATCAAGCTATTGGAGGAGGAGAGAAAGGCGTGGCGTTGATATTGGACACAAGATTCCTGATAGCACATACTTTCCCCCCTTCTGATGAAGAGAGGAGGAGTATAGCAATTTTCCTCTCAAGGATATCAAAGGAGGAGCTGATAATCCCCTCTATAGTCATTATAGAGTTCATAAAAGTAGCTGGAACAAGGCTGGGGGTAGAGCAAGCCGGAATAAAGCTCAAGCTATGGATAGCTAGAGGAGCAGGAGTACTTTCAGTTGATGAAGAGACTGCTTTTCTCGCCGGAGAGTTGGCGCTTAGGCATAGGGACATTCCAATGGCAGATGTGATAATAGGGGCAATCGCTAAACAGCATAAAGCAGCAATAATAACGGATGATCCTCACTTCAAAATGCTTAATCTTAAGACCGTCTGGTATAAGTGACCTAATCCGACTCTAGGCTACACTTAGATATGAGCAGATATTTTAGTCTTCCTTTGAAGACATGAAAGTTGATCTTAGCGAAATTGCACTCGTGTCTAAATAAACCAACATATTTAAAACCTAGAGTCTCTAAGCTCTCTCACAACCTTTCCCGCATCTGTTTGAGCCTCAGGCTTGACTGGAGCTATTACTAAGGGAGGTTTCTCAGAGCCCAGCAATCCTTCAAGAGCCTCTATAATCAAATCTTCACAAAGCTCCTCCTCTATAGCCTCCTCAACAGCCTTGCTAAGTCCCTTTAAGCCTTTCTCGCCTACAACTTTAGTCTTGAACCTCTCCCAGAGATCTCCATCAATAATTATGCTTGTCTTTATCTTCCTAGTCGTACTCCAATCCCTAAATAATCTCTAAAGTAAAAGAGTATATTAAGTTTATATGTGGCATTTTTATGGAATAAATGGTGTTAAATGTGGAGGTAATTGTTAAGGTGGATAAGCAGGGTCGAATAATTCTCCCGAAGGATGTTAGGAGGGCTATTGGGGTGGAGGGGGAGATGGAGATGGTGTGTAGGGTTGTTGGGGATAGGATTATATTGGAGAAGTTCTCCATGGAGGATATCCATAAAGCTTTTTCAGAGTTGGAGGAGATTGCTCCAAGCTTAGAATTGGATACCGTGAAAGTTGAGGGTGAAGATAGGTATGTTGACAGGGAGTATGCGCTACGCAAAATTGGAATTCGAAGCATTGGTTGATGTTGGCATTATAGTCCTCGCACATTCAGAAATCCTGCACGAAGATATGTAGCTCAACTGCTGCTCGATGACCTTACACTCAAAAGGCGCATCTTATGGGAACCTACATTATAATGACGAGGTACCTGAAACTTAGAAGTGTCAATGTGGCAAAGGCTTTATTGAAAACTCCATCCGTTGAATCCCCAGCATTCTATGAGAATCTCCATAAGGATATTGTGGAAAAAGCTATACTTTCAGCGTCGGAGTTAAATGTTTCCTCGTGGGATTGCTATCTAATGGAGTTAGCCAAGAATCTCGGAATAAACAAGATATATACAATAGACGAAGAGCTGGCAGGGAAGGTTAAAGATGTGAATATTGAAAATCCAATTCCAAGAGACATTATGAGAGAATACCACCAATATGTTCGAGAGAGAATAATGTAAAAGATTCATGTAGGAAAATTTATAAAGTGTGGAAGCCTCTTATGATGGTGGGTGTTTTAATCTCCTTGGAGCTAGCATTACCTAAAAAGATTGAAGAAAGGCTTAAAGAAGAATCTGAAAGAACTGGAGCTTCGGAGGAGGAGCTGATAGTTGAGGCTTTATTAAAAGCATTTGGAGAGCCCCTCGACCCGGAGGTTAAGGTTGAGATGCATTTAAAATTGTCGGAGAAATACATGATGGAAGCAGAAGAATTCTTAAAGAGAGGGGATCTCATTCAGGCATCGGAGAAAGCGTGGGGGGCGGCTTCTCAAATTGTGAAAGCTCTTGCAGCAAGGGAGGGGAGGGAGCTTAGAAGCCATGGGGAATTGCATAAGGAAGTTGCCAGAATCACCGGAGAAACAAAGGATGAGGAGATAAGGTCTCTCTGGCAGTCTGCTGGAATGCTTCATCAGAATTTCTATGAAAACTGGCTTCCTCCGGAAATGGTCAAAGGAAACATCGAGGACGTGAAAAAGTTTGTGAGAAAACTAAGGCAACTGTTAAAATGATGTCAATTTAAATAGGGGATAGCTTCTGGGCAAGAAGATGCTTAGACTGTTAAACACTACATCTTAAACAAGTAATAAGTTAAATTGATAGTCTCCAACTATTTATTCATGCTGACTTCCTTAAGAGATGAGAGATAGGTTAAGTATTTGACTGGACGCATATGAAGCAACTGTAAGATGGCATCTATAAACTCTAGATATGATCTAAGTTTAATTGATAGTTCCCTTTTTAAGTTAGGAAATTATCATGCGGGTTTTATGAAATTATTGGAAGGCTATGATTATTTTTTAAGTTGGATAAGTTTATTTTGAAAACTGGCATTATACTTCTCTATTGAGAGATAAAGTGGTATGCTGTGGAATACGTCATCCCAGAGGAAGTACTCAAACACATCATCAGGAAGCATGTAATGGATCTCGGTGGAGTGCTTGGAATTAATAGGTTAGATCTATTGGAGAAACTCTTGCAAACCCGGATGAAGTGCATATTGATGCCTATAACCCCAGTATTAAGTATTTCTTGAAGAAGGTGGATGATCTGTGGCTAATAATTGTTGCACTTGAAAATGATGTTAAGACAGCATATTTAATAAGCTCTAAAACATATGAGAGATTTGTAGCGAGGAGGTGACTGTGGAGATTTTAATGGACTTAAATGTTAAATCCCTCCTAAAAGGGTTGGAGAATGCCTACGGGGTAAAGCTTCCGGAGGAAGTTATTGAGATTTCGCTAGTTAGAAACGTTTTGCATGTGAGGTTCTCCTACCCTAAGGGGGCTGAAGTGGAAGTTGAACCGCTTCAGCTAAAAACACCAGTATTCCTATTCAGAGACTGCGAAACTGGCGAGATTACTGCAATTGAAGTTTTAGATGTAGATGAGCTGTTAAGGGAGATGGGTTTATATACATAATCATTGTACCCTCAAAAAGGATAAAGGTGAAGCCATACGTCATATTTAAGTGATATTCGGCAATGAATCTTGATGGAGATTGCTGATTAACGGAAAACTTAATCGAACCCTTTTGGAAGGTGAAGTAGTAATCACGGTGAAGAGGTATAATTCTGCATGGCTTAAACATAGTAATTACGAGGCACATCAATGATTTTGGTCCAAGTTGATTTATTGAAGCACCATATAAGATACCAGTAACTACTTGGGCTAAGTTGCTAGTTCAAAAATTATTAATGATCCTTTAACTATGTCAACGAGTAAAAATCTGGTAAGTTCTGTTGGAAGTAAGCGTAGATTAAAATTACTTAAGTCAAAATTCATAAGAGAAACTTAATTAAGAATTCTATGATCAAAAATATTGCCATATTGAGGAAAAGAAATTACTTGAAAATATATGAAAGATAACTGTTTAAGATTTTGCTTTGAATATGTTAAGAGAAATAGTTAAAAGCTTAAACCTCTCTTCTACCTTTAAATCTGGAGCACTTATTTTTGATTCGACACTTTACTTCGTTGAAATCTCTTCTTTTACTACATTTCCTACCCATGAAGCAAAACCTTTGAAAAGCTTGGAACTTCAGATACAAATGCCTTCTCAACTTTAACGTCATGTCCCCTTTAATAGCATGCCTATTGAATTTACTGCTATAGTGAATAAGAATGAGGCTATTATGTTAATGAGCTGAATAGGGGTAGGAAACTGGAAAACATGTCCACAGAAGTCTGCAAATTAGTTGTTTCTTCACCATATTTCCTCTCATCCTCGTCATAAATGATGAGGCTTCCAATTGTAAATTGACTTTTAATAATGAAAACCAGTATTAAAAGCACATTATCAGAAAAGAGGTATGCGATACAGCAAATCACGAAAAGCTTAATAATTTTCGCCTATTAGACTTTAGTGGTGTAATTGTTGACTAGGATCGGATACATCAGACCGCTAAGGCTCTTAACTAAGAAGAAAGTAGGATATATCAGGCCACTAAGGATGAGGCACTATGGGCGTCAGGGTTAGAATCAAGGTGAAGTACGGGAGCACATCATTGGACTTGGTTGCATTGGTCAACACTGGCTACGAAACTGACGTTCCAGAGCTCCTTGTTCCAGTGAGCGTAGCTGGGAGTCTTGGTCTTTGGCCTAAGTTGCCGGACAACACCATTATGGAAACTTACAGGACTGCATCAGGGTTAATGAGAGTGTACAGAGTGGGAGGGGCTCACGTGAGCTTACTTGTTGGAGGTAGTGAGGAAAAGAGTGTCAAAACATACATAGTTATCTCTGAGTATACTGACGAAGCCTTGATAAGCGATCAACTGGCCAGCGAGCTCGGTATAGTGATTGAAGATCCCGCCAAGGGATTGTGGAGACTCAGAGGGGAATCGTTGGTGAGAAGTAGCGAATACTCCTCTTTGTTGTAATTTACTTTAAGTTCTTTCATGCATATTCTTGCGCATGTTAGGGATATGTGAAGGCATGAAGGGCATTGTTCTTCATGGTAGTTCTGGTATTAGGCTTAGACCTTTAACTTATAGTGGTCTTAAGCAGTTGATCCCCGTGGCTAATAAGCTTGTAAGCCAATATGTTATTGAGGAGGACCTCTTCAATGTTAAGTTTAAGTTTATGAATACTAGAGTTGATGCCCTAATGCTTAGGGGTGAGTTGGATTATACTTTGGAGGATGTTGGCTTGAATGTTAAGATAGATAAAGGGCAATATAATTATTGTGTTTGATTCGAGTAGGTTTAGGCCTGCTGATGTCTCAATACTTATGAGTGATACAAGAAAAATCCAGAGATTGGGATTCAAAGTTACAAAGTCTTTAGAATACATTATTAGGGGGTCAAGTAAATTATTGCTTAAATCCAAGTAATAGGAGGATGTGATTGGACAAGCAATTATGGAAAAAGCTCTATATATTATTCGAAAATTAGGAAGGGAATGGTCTAATGGAAAGAGTAGTTTATACTTCTCATGCTAAGATAAGGTTAAAGGTCAGGAAGATCGATGAATTAGAAGTTAATGGAATTTTAAAGTCACCGCAACAACTGTATTTTGATACGGCAACTGGTGCCTTAGTAGCTATAGGTCCAAGAATATCGGTGAAGGATCATTGGCTAATAGTTGTTTACACAATAGAAGGGAATGTGATTAAAATTATGACTGTTATAGATGTTTCATTGATTAGAGGATGATGTTGTATAGTTTTTGATGGATATTATGTGCATTTGGAATCATAGTTTGGAAGTGTAAGAGTGACTTTTGCAGGTAAGGATTTGTAGGTTTCTAGGTTTAGGGTTTTGGTGTTGTTTGTGTAGTTGATGGGAGTTTGTGGGGAGTGTTTATATAGATGTTTTTAATGGTGTGTTATGGTGGTTTTTTGAGTGAGGCTGTTTTTTTGGTGAAGATTGAGGAGATTGGGAGGAAGCTTGATGAGTTGATGAATCTCCTTAAAGATGTTTTCTTGATTGTTAAGGAGTACATGTTGTTGAAGGAGACTGATGAAATTATTAGGAATAAACGTTTCTGCTGTTGAAGTCCATTAATTATGTTTAAAGTTCTATATAACAGCTTTAGGAATGTACTCGCCAAAACACTAGTCTGCAAAGCTATCCAGAACACATTGTTTATATTTCACTACTAAGTTTATAGCTATATGGTGTTGTCCAGTGGAGCTTAGTGACCTTAAGTCTAAGGTATTCACCTTATTGAAGGAGGATGAAGAGTTTCGCTATGCAGTAGCGGGTATGCTCGGCTTTGAGGAAATACTCCGCAGATTGGAAAAACATGATAAACGGTTCGAAGAGATACTTCACAGATTAGATAGACATGAAGCGGAGCTCATTAAGCTTAGGGAGGATATGATTTTAGGGTTTAAGAGACATGATGAAATACTTGAGAAACATACGCAAGAGCTCATTAAGCTCAGAGAAGATATGATATCAGGATTTAAAAGACATGACGAAATACTCGAGAGGCATGCAAATGAAATTACAAAGCTCAGGGAAGACATGATATCAGGATTTAAGAGGCATGATGAGATACTTGAGAAGCATGCACAGGAGCTCGTCAAGCTCAGAGAAGACTTTAATGTGATGCTTAAGGTGATCGGTCAGATTCAAGAAGAGCAGAGGAGGATTAGTGAGGGACAATGTAGGCTGGAGAAACGTGTAGACTCCTTGGAGAGTGCCATGATAAGTGGCTTTGGCGAAATGAGCAAGTTCGCAGGCCTTACATTCGAAGATTTTGTTAGGAAATTTCTATCTGCAAGTTTGAAGAGGTCTGGCGAAATACCCGAAGGCGCCGAACTTGTCAAAGGCTTTATTAATGGAGAGGAGATAAATATTTTCCTCGAAGACCCCCTAATAGTTGGCGAAGCCACAAGCTATGCAGAATCAGCCAATGAAATAATGAAGCTTCTTAGGAAAGCTGAAATTGTTAAGGCTAAGTACTCTAAGGAGCCCAGGAAGATGCTGGTGATACTTACAGCGAAGAGCGATGCAGCAAAGGAAATAATGAAGATAGCTAAGGAGAAAGGTGTAGAGCTTGTGATAGGGAAAATTGTAGATTAATTTATAATGTTAAAGCGTTTAGCTTAAATATCCATTTGAAGCGATAATGTAAAAATGTTTTGGGTTGTATTAAGGATAAGAACATTATGTTTGAATTTCTGTTTGGACACTACTTCTTCCTAATTTTCTGTAATGCTTTCAGAAGTTCTAAGTCCCCTTCATAATCACCTGCACATGTTGCTATAACTCCATCAACAATACTCTCAAGTTTTTCGGCAAATTCAACAGCTTTATCGATTGTTGTCGTTGGAACCCAACCAATTTGCCTCAACATATCCACATTGCGGGGAGTCTGTATTAGTATGTATGTGTATAGGGGAGTGTTCATCTTTTTAAGCTCTTTAGATACCTCCTCAAGTAATGGTAGAGTTTCCGGGGTAAGTCTTAGGAAGAATGCAAAATCCCATCCAGTTTTCACCCTCTCAACCATATCCTTAGGATCAAAAGTTCTTGCACCATACCTATCCTTTTGAGGTCTTGGAGATAAGAGGCATCCAAGCTTTAAAGTCTGTATCTTTATTTCCCTCCTCAAGAAATCCCTAGCATCTTCCGTCTTCTTCCAATACTTTGGGCCTAGGGGGTCTCCATATTTAGGCTCATCACCCATAGTTAAAACTATGCCATCTAAACCCACAGCTTCAGCAGCTAATGCTAAAGCCCCTACCTCCACGGGACCCTTATAATTCAATATGAAGATTGGCATCACAATTTTGTCTGGATACTTATTCTTCAAAACACAAGCCACAGCGGTACCACTTGGCGCAGGAATGCCAGCTGCACTATCAGTTATATTCCAACCATCAACAAGATCCTTAACATCCTCAACCTTCTTCAAGAACTTCCTCGTAGGCACAAATTCATGCAAAACCTTCATAGAATTCACCAAATAATTTATGACTTAAATGAACTTAAAATTTTCCAAAATGAGATATATACGAAAATATAGCAAATGAAACTCTTCATGTAAATATTATTTGAATAGGGGGCTATGGAATTATTTGAATCAAAGTTTATAAACATGACAATGGAAATCATTTAGCTAGAAGGTAGGGAGGGATTTGAAGAATAATAGTAGTGTAATTTCAACTATACCGAGGTTTAGAATAGGCATTGAATATATCTCTGAGCCCTATAAGACGCTTGTTTCTGAACTTCTGAAAGCTTTAATTGAGAATTGGGGTGATAAGCTTGTGTCCCTAGTGGTTTATGGTTCTGTGGCTAGAGGTGAAGTTAGGAGTGATAGTGATATAGATTTATTGATCGTGGGTAGGGGGCTTCCGAAATCTAGGTTTAAGAGATTTGAACTTTCGAGGAAGCTGAGCAATATGTGGAGCATTTACTGGAGAATTTGTGGTCTAAAGGGGTCTACACGGACTTCTCCCCAATAATACTGGATGTGGAGGAAGCTACGAAGAATAGACCAATATACCTCGATATGGTTATAGATACAGTCATAATTTATGATGAAGGTAAATTTATGCAGAAGGTTTTGGAGGGGTTGGCGGAGAAGCTTAAGCAACTTGGAGCTGAAAGGAAGTATATTGGGAAGCTCTGGTACTGGGTGCTTAAGAAGGAGTATAAGTTTGGAGAGGTGATAGAAATTTGAAGAACATAGCCATGGCCAAATCATACATAAGGCAAGCAGAAGAGAGAGTAAAACATGCTGAGGAAGCATTGAAAAGTGGGACTATGCATATATTGTTAGACAATGTCAAGAGGCAGTTGAATTGGCATTAAAAGCTTCTCTGAGACTCGTAGGCATAGAACCGCCAAAATGGCATGATGTCGGCCCAATACTACGGAGAGAGATTAACAGATTCCCAGATTGGTTTAAAACTGAAATACCAAAATTGGCAAGAATATCGAGGAAACTGATGGGGGGGCCATCAATGTATGGAAATGAAGAATCAGGGACACCACCAGAAGAACTGTACACAATGGAGGATGCTGAAGAAGCCTTAACATGGGCTGAATACACCCTTAAACTAGTAGCAAAACTCTATGATGAAGTTGGAAAAACATGTAGGCAAGAAAACACCATTTACGCTGAGTTTGAATTAATTCATATGTCTAATTAGATTATCGAATTGACATTGAGTTAAATTGCTTTTATAAGACTAAGACTATGTAAAATATATTGCTTGAAGATTATAGGAGTCGTCACCAACATTTTTTCTAGGTTAAATTGAATTGAAGAAGTCTAAAGTTTTAAGTAAGTTTTAATAGTGCTTAAGTGCTTAAAATTAGGGTTGTTAAATTGGTGTGTATTTATGAATATATTGGAGAGGGTTGAGAGGCATGCTAATTTAATGGGGGGGCTTGTAAGGGAGCTGGAGGTTGAGAGGAGTTATAGGGGTATTGAGAGGCTTGTTCAACTAATTATTCAGGCGCTTCTAGATTTATGTTTAATGATTACAGTTGCGCTTGATGAGAGGAGGCCGAGGGCATATTCGGAGATAGGCTATATTTTGAGGGAATATGGTGTTATAAGTGATGATGAGGCAAAGTTATTGAAGTCTATGGCTGGGTTGAGAAAGGTCCTTGTACATGCCTATGCCGTTGTTGATAGGGATAAGGTTGCTGAATTTGCAGAACGTTTGAAGGTGGATGCACCTAGAATTGTATCTATAGTATTAGGGGGTGTTAAGGGTAAGCCTATCGACCCCCATAACGAGGACACTACAGAACTGGCTAAAAAGCTTAGAAGCGTGTTTAGTGGTAGAGTTCTACTCGCCTTCCTATATGGGGGTAGGGTGAAAGGTTACACCCTCAAAGGGGATTACGATATAGCAGTACTCATGAAGCCACAATGCAACTTATACATGCTCGGAGAACTTGTGGTTGATGCTGCAAAGGCTCTTGGAGTCGCCGAAGAGGACGTAGACATAGTGTGTATTGATATGCTACCACCAGAACATGTTTTGGAAGCACTAAGTGGAATACCCATAATTGTAGATGACCATGCAAAGCTCTTCGAGTTAAAATATAGAGCAATACTCCAACTCCTAGACCTAGAGGAAGATATGAGCAGGCTTAATGCAAGATCATGAATTCTAAATTGAGGAAAATCCCTACTAGAGGCTGAGTTTTCGTTGGAACATATTTCATTAATGGCTATATCATATACAAAGCTACAGAGATTTTGGAATTCATTGTATCATATCATCCTTAAATATTTTAAAGATGCCATATTATTTTGGTGGTTTAATGATTGACTTAAGAGAGTTTGTTAAGAGACTTTTAGAGTATGACCCAGACATAGTTGAGGTGGTTCAATTCGGCTCTTCAGTTTACGCCCCTGAATATGCCAGGGATGTCGATATTCTAGTGATAACGAGGAAGATGAAGGAGTATAACGGTTACCTGGATGCTTTAAATTTAGAGGGTTCTCCCATAAATATTGATGTATTAGTGCTTGAGGTTGGCAAAATCCTTAAACGCGACCTTCTCAGAAGCGTATTGGGATCTTTTAGACTATTGTATGGTGAGGGGAAATATCTACTTGAATATGCCAAATATTTGGGAGACCCAACATTTGAAGAAGCTAGATCTTCATTGAGAGTAGCAGCATCACTCTTGAAGCTTGCACTGGAAACAGTAAATCCTCTCGATAAAGATAGAGTTTGCAGAGAAGCCTTCGACGCCCTCTTCCATGCAGCCAGAATAGCATCGATGGTTTACCTTTCAACGGAAATAAGTAGATGGGGTTTAATTAAAAGAGAATTACCAGAGCCCTATAGGATAAGCTTCAACGATTTTATCAGCACACTCCACATAAAATACTTTTACAATGGTGAATATCCTAGGGAGAATATTGAGGAAGAATTTAATAAATGGTTTAGAAGGGTTGAAGAGTATATCTCAAAACTGGAATTGGAAGTTAAAATCAAACGAAAATAAACTCCACTTTCAATTGAATGCTTTGATGGAAAGCTTTATTGCTTCTTCCCAATGCTTTTATGCGCTTCTAGAGTCATTCTCTCTACGCTTGGTAGCCTTAGTTTAACTGCTTTTGAATCGAGCTTTGCTTCATGGAAGCCCCAACCATGTAAACCCATGCGGCATCCCATGAATACCTAAACCACTTCCCAACCTTCTCGCTGATAACCTCAACGACTTTCTTTAGCATTGTTAAATCAACAAATTAAGTTTTGTTACATATGCAAAACAGCATCTTATGAAGTCTTTATACGATAAGTATTGTGGCTCAGCTATAGGGTTGCTGTTAAGGATTCATATTGTATAACTTTTGCGAGGGATGATTCGATGATCGATCTTTATGTTCATCTAAGTCTTGGTGGAGTAATATTCATTGATGGTGGAAAGCTTCTGGAATACAGGCGTCTAAGGGAGTTTAATGGAGAGAATCTGTACTTTAAATGATCATTTTGTTGTTGGGGAATGAGTATCTGAAAGGACTATTGAGCTTGCTGAGAAGCTTAAATATATGTTTGCATTGAGGTTTGCCATTGAAATTATGATACGGCAGGTGAGGGCTTAATTGAGGCTCCCATAAAATAGCATACTAGTTCTTTTATGTGAATGCTGAGGAGGATGCGTTTAAGCTTGTTAGGATAATTATCGGGGTTTCGGTGCACTTTGCCATTAAAGTTTAATAAGGGACTTGTGAAAGGTATGTAAGTGGTGAAGGAGTTGAATGCATTAAGTAAGCTTCGTGAAGCAAAGGAGATCCTTGCTAGAGCCTTTCAGGAGTTAGCTGATGGGGTGAAAAGTGGCGATTCGTTGAAGGTTAGAGATTCATGTGAGAAGGGCTGGCTGACTACTGTTGAGGTTGTCGATGCACTACTCATTAAATATGGTTATGGGGAAACCATAACTCATATGGATAGGAGGAGGAAACTTAGGGAGCTTGCCAGCAAGCTCGCGGAGATTTCGAAGCTAGGGATTTACGATAGAGTTGAAGCTAGGAGGAGCGTCCTTCATAACGATGGCTTTTACGGTGGAGTACTAACGCCAGATGAAGTTGAGGAAGAGCTTAAGAAGGTGGAGAAGCTCATAGGGGACATCGAGAATCTCCTATAGAATCCATATCCCCTTTATTCTAAAGTTACCCTAATTAAAGGTTCGGGATATTTATGTTCATCTAAAACTTGGAAGTATGATTTACATGAATTATCAAGACTTCTCGATCACGTTTGCATTGAGGATTTTTAATGGACTTAGATTAAAATCTTGAGAGTTATGCTGAAGCTTTTGTTTCTTCATCTCATGTAGTTTATAAGGAGAATATCTAAACTAAAAATGACTACTTTAACATTAAAGAGTTGGCGAGGGAGGAAACTTTAAGCTTGCTGGAGAATTGAGTTGCACTTTTACATTAGAGTTAGCTATGAGGTAACTTGTAGATGTCAAGTTTCAGGATAATCACCATATAATTTCTACCCCTTTCCTCCTAGCAACATGTGATAAATCTTTATCTCCCGTTACAATTGGTGCGTTAAGTTCTAATGCCAGCCATATTATTGTGGAATCCACGATGCTTAGAGATCTACCTTCCAATTCTGGGCTCCCCCTAAGCATTTCATCACCTTCCACTTTGATTTTTGCAGATTCAATGTAGTCGTTTAGCTTTAGCTCCACTATCCTGAAGTATCTTGTGATGAAAGTTTTAAGCTCCTCTAAGCTTTTGAGGGTGGGGATCTTCCCCCTTAACCAATGGATGGATAGTTCGTAGGCAACTGTGGCTGGTAGGTATCCAACAACTTCGCCTCTCCTAATTTGAAGTAAGATTTTCTCTGCGTTTCCCCCAAGCTCTCCATAGGCCATGGCTAGTATTGCATATGTATCTACAACAGCCGCCTTCACCCTCTCTTCCTCCAAAACTTCTCCTCCTCTTTATCCAGTTCCTTCTCAGCCTCTTCAGCACTACCAGAACAACACTTCCACACCTTCCCCCAGAGGTCAAGTGGTTCCAGCAGAATTCTATCGTTCTCAACCTTAAGTTCTAGGAGGGTTCCCTCCTCGATATTGAGGGCTTCCCTAATGCTCTTTGGTAAAACTATAATCCCCTTCCTATGAACCTTAATTACCTCTCTCTGCATATGTACACCTAGGATAATTGTCAATAAGCTAACTTATAAGTTTAACCATAAGTTAAAAAATTCAAATGTAGGAAAAATGCGTCTTCCAAGCTGACAGATATTTGTAGTTGCTTGAAATATAGTCACAAAACTCCTGATGCGCCGTCCACCGTTGGCGGCGAAAGCCACCCATGAAGCCTTTAAGGCTGAGGTGGAACGAATAGTAACAAAATGCTAACTATCCGATGACGGTAAATTGCTGATGCACCGATCAAGTATTTTGTTGGTGAAGACCATTGGCTAATGAAGGAGTTCTACATCCACGCCATGGAAGCTTAAATAAGTAATATTCTTAAAACAAAATGGTTGTTTATGATTCGAAGGCTATGGATAATGTTAGGAGAATTTTGGTGTGGATGTTGAGTATGCTGGTAGTGTTGGGGAGTGTT
>Ga0080004_1096563_pt1 | contig 24003 bp, 24 predicted proteins | sample WasSprMetagenome_FD_69207 | JGI IMG/M metagenome (GOLD analysis project Ga0080004, IMG submission 69207) | Sulfidic aquatic microbial communities from Washburn Spring, Yellowstone National Park, USA - WS (SPADES assembly) (version 2) | ecosystem: Environmental > Aquatic > Thermal springs > Hot...
CCGAAGGCTGCCATGGAAATATTTGAGAGGGATTGCATCGTGAAGCTTGGGACAGTTATAGCTCTCGACGGTCAAGCCAAGTCTTCTGGACCTGCAGTGAAAGTTACAGCAAAAATGCCTGGCGGTAAAACTGTGGAGAAGGTTGTCAATTATGGTGATATTGATAGGATACCTCTACGTGATGATGAAACTGCAACTGTTATTATTGAGCCAACAGGAGACTTCGATGTTGGTATGGGTCCTGGGAAGAAGAGGGAGGCAACTGTTTGGGGTGGAGCTGCTGGTATAGTTATAGATGCCAGAGGTAGACCATTAACACTTCCAGAAGACTTCCGCCAGCGTAGAGAGGCATTGTTGAGGTGGTTTAAGGCATTGAATGCATATCCAAAAACCATTATGAGTAAGGAGAAGATTTAGGGGGGTGAATGTAAATGTCTTCTAAGAGATCTTCCCAATCCGCACATGCATATACTCCGGGCTTAAGAATATCTGAACTATTCAGATTTAGAAAGACTAGGAGGCTGCCAATTCCAGGGGAAGTCCTCGTAAATAAGGGTGACAAAGTAAACTATTCCGATATTGTGGCAAGAACTAAACTGCCAGGCGACATACAGATAATTAGTGCTGCAGCAATTCTAGGTGTTGAACCTGAAGAATTACCATTATATGTTAAGAAGAAGGTTGGTGAACCAGTTAAGAAGGGTGAGGTTATTGCAAGTTACAAAGCATTCTTTGGATTATTGAAGTCTGAAGTTAAATCGCCAGTTGATGGTTACATTGAGCATATATCTGAAGTTACTGGGCAAATAATTGTTAGGGAGCCTCCAATACCAGTGGAGCTCGATGCATACATACCTGGAATAGTAACGGAAATTATTCCAAATGAGGGTGTAGTGATAGATTGTGCATCCACATTCATTGAGGGAATATTTGGAATTGGAGGCGAGAGGCATGGTGAAATACTTGTAGCCGTTGATTCTCCAAAGGATGAGTTAACTGTGAATATGATTTCACCCAAATGGAAGGGTAAACTTGTTGTTGGTGGATCGTATGCATCAGCTGAGGTCCTCAAAAAGGCTATGGAAGTTGGAGCTGCTGGAATAGTTGTGGGTGGCGTAGACTTCAAAGATATAAGAGACTTCCTCGGATACGAAATTGGAGTTGCAATTACTGGTAGAGAAGATATATCCATGACTCTAATAATAACTGAAGGGTTTGGCAGAATTCCAATGGCTTCAAGAACATTCAACCTATTTAAAGCTAATGAAGGTAAACTTGCATGCTTCGATGGTGCAACACAAATCAGAGCAGGCGTAATTAGACCTGAAATAGTCATTCCAAGAGATGACGTTGACCCCTTATCACTACCATTAGAATCCGAAATCTACGTTGGAGGCATGCAACCCGGAACTAAAGTTAGAGTTATCAGAGCCCCATACTTTGGAGAACTAGCTAAAGTAGTAAACCTACCAATCGAACTACAACTAGTCGAAACAGAATCTCCAGTGAGAGTTGTTGAAATAGAGTTACAAGACGGTAGAAGAGTTATCGTTCCAAGAGCCAACGTCGAATTATTTGAATGGTAAGCACTACATATAAACCCTTTTATTCAACCTAAAGTTCAATTCCAAACTTTTATACGCCTAGTTTATTTGTAAAATATATTGGATTCGTTATTGACTTGAAAACTTATGTAAGTGTAAGGAAACCTTTTGTTTAGCTTCAAACAATTACCCTTTTAAAGTATTATTTAATCATAAATTTATTTGTGAAATGTTTATGGAGTTAGAGGTTTTCATTTCTGCAGATATTGAAAGGTATGTGAGGGTGTACATAGTTGTCAAATAACTCCTGGTGTTAGGGATTATGAGTATATGTGTATTAGAATGTAGGGGAAACACCGATTCTAATAAGTTTTATGCAGATACTCCCTTTACACATTCATGGTTTAATGAATACCATATTAAGATGATATTAAACCATTAAGGATCATCAATCCATGTTTATTTACATTAAGACATATTTGAAAATTTTTAATTTCAGGATGATTATTGATTAGCGGGTTAAAACCCCTTTGGGTGTAGGGAATGTGGGGAGAGTTATAAACTTGTTAGGAGACTTAAAAGTATTGAGGGATTGAGGAGGCTTAACATAAAGTACATATTAGAAGGGATTTTCCATACTTTTAAGCATACATTGAGGATAAACAATTGCACGGTTTTCTTTGATTATGTATGCATGACTGCGTTTCTTAGAGAACTTACGATTGAAGAAATTCGCTTACAAATGCGCTTTGATGTTTGTAAGGTTTTAGTGATAATGCTAATGGGGGATTAGTTTATGAGTCTTTCCATTCTTTCATATACAATTATCGATGGATTTTGTAGAGCTAAGTCTTCTAAGAATTTACGCCTGGCGGCTGGTTCTAACAGTTCGGGGTTATGACGCCTTTAGTTTTATCTCCCCTTTACCCAGTTGCTTAGTCATTAACCAACAACTGGTGCCAGTTAGATAAGATACCGTATTAGCAACAGGCATTGTTTTTATGATATCACGAATTATACATCCGGGTGTAGGGTTTGTTACATCTGTTGGTAGTGTTCTGGGTATGCTCGGATGGTATTGGATGCTTGCTGCTTAGATTACGGAATATTCATTGCCAACTCTTTTGGAAGCGTTAGAACACCTTGAATTTACTGAATTCTTATGGAGGCCGGAGGTAACTTTCATCATATCATCAATTATAATGTTGTCCTGCATGATAATTAGCATATTTAGGTCTAAGTGGGTTTTCAGAGTTATGGATATATGTTTCATATTATCTACGCTGAGCCTTGTTGTTACTTTGGGGGTTCTTGCATCCGTGGGTCATGAGGGCTTCGTACAAGCATGGAATTCATTCGTGGCTAAATATGGTTCACCGCTCACATATGAAAGCTTAAAAGATCTCGCTAACAATTATGCTCTTGAAACATATGGATATCCCATTATAGGGCCTACCAACCTCTACCATACCCTACTACTGATCCCAGCCATATGGTGGACGTTTGCTTATGTAGCTGGACCGGGGTGGGCAGCGGGAGAGGTTAAGGAAGTTAGGAGAAACATGATTCTCGGATATCTACTAGGTATAGCGTATTATGTAGGCTGCTTCTTCGTTAGTCTAATTATAATAGATGATAATGTTATTGGACGTGAATGGATGGCGGCAGCAGCGTACGCTATGGAAATGCCTGAGTGGAAGGACTATCTGCCCATATCAGAAGCAAACTATATTTTATTTGCGTCGATATGTACAGATAACCCAATTCTTAAGTTCTTGATGGGGATAAATTTCACACCCGTCTGCTATGCATGGCTTCTTCAATCTGCGGGTATAACCCCAAGGGCTTTGGTGGCATGTCAATGGACAGAGTAATGCCAAGCTGGTTAGCAGATGTACATCCGAAATGGAGAACGCCACATAAAGCCATAATAGCCTTCTGGATTATAGCGGAGATTTGTCTAGTAGGTTACGTGATGTTTCCAGGCATACTCGGTTCACTTGTCGTTATAGTTTGGGAAAATCTTTCATCTTTCCTTGCTGTAAGTCTTTGTTGTATACTATTGCCTTACCGTAAGAAGGTTAGACACATTTGGGATGCTTCTCCAGTAAAATGGCGTATTACCCGGATACCGGTAATGGTCATTACGGAAGTAATTTACATTATAGCAATCTTCACCACCACCTACTTCTTCCTAACACATCCAGAGCTTGGAGAATACCATCTACCATCATTCATTGGCTTAGCAACATTTGCACTAATAGGTCTGATTGGTTGGTATGTAGCTAAATGGTATCGTAAGAAGACTCTTGGCATAGATATATCTGAAGCCCATAAAGAAATACCACCAGCTTAAAAACCCTCTTTTTTCCCCTTCTTGTAGAGCTTTTTAGGAAGCTTTTTAAGCTCTCCAAGTAGTTATCTTCAGGATAATAGAAACTTTCCTTTTACATTAGCCATTTTAGCTACTTCATAAGTAATTCGAGATTTTGGGAGTTCCAATTATAGATTTATCTTCCTTTCTAAATAAAGGATCCATCCTTCCCTAATCACTATTTTTTAACATGCAATTTTAGAATGCTTCATTTAACTTTAGTTAAAAACAAATTTGCTAAAGCCGAGTCTGCAATTACAAATAATTCCTCCAATCAGTATGATGCATGGGCATACGACCTGCATTTTCCAGATAAAGGGCTTGTCATAAATATAGGTTTATTTCGAGCTGTACGCAATCTTTAAATTTAGGAAATTAAATAAATAATTATTAGAAGGACGAATGATGTTTGGTGATATATGTAGGTGTTATTAAACTTTTCTTTGCAACAGATGTTCATGGCTCTGAAATTTGTTTTAGGAAGTTTCTCAATGCATTAAAAATCTATAATGTGAATATTGGCATATTGCTTGGCGATCTTAGTGGTAAAATGATTAACCCGATAATAAGGCAGCCGGATGGAAGTTATAAGTGTAATTTTTTAGGGCAAGATATAGTAGTGAAAACTGAGGAGGGATTGAAGGATTTGCAAAGGAGAATATCCATAACTGGCAATTACTATTTTATTACAACTCCAGAGGAGGTGACTGAGTTGTTAGCGGAAGGTAAAACTATTACTGGGAGGATAGATGCGCAGGTTAGGAAGATACATTTAGGGGCTGGAAAAACGGAAGAGCTTTTTAAGCGATTGGTAACCGAGAGGCTTAAGAGTTGGGATAATATTATCGGGGAAAAGTTAAAAGGCACGAACATAAAAGTTTTCATCGCACCTGGAAATGATGATATCCCGGAAGTTGATGAAGTGTTAAATAACTTCGTGTATGCAACCAATGTTGATGGTAAAAAAGTTGAATTTGATGGTTATGAGATGATAACTCTATCTTGGTCAAATCCCACTCCTTGGGATACTCCAAGAGAATGTAGTGAGGAGGAGTTAGCTGAAAAGATCGAGAGGCTAGTTTCACAGATTAATAGTATGGAAAACGCTATTTTCAATTTCCATGCACCACCTTATGGTACAGAGTTGGATCGAGCTTACAAGTTATCCAAAGATCTTGTGCCATCCATACATGAAATGGTAAATGTTGGTAGCGTCGCTGTATTAAATGCCATCAAAAAGTATCAACCATTGCTGGGGCTTCATGGACATATACATGAATCTCGAGCTGCTCAAAAGATTGGGAGAACGTTATGCGTTAATCCTGGAAGCGAATATTCTGAAGGGATATTGCATGGGGTAATTATAACCCTAGATAGGGGTAGAGTTAAAAGTTTCCAGTTTACTACTGGATGAATGAAGGTGGAGGGGGTTTGTCGAAAAAATTTAGGTTGCCATGGGAAATCCCAATTGAGGAATATCCCTCTCCATCAGTTTTCATTGAAGAAGCATTATCATGTGTTAGTGATGCTGAGGGGGAGGGGATTATACTTCGTATAATGGGTGGAATGGGAATATACCTACACTCCCTAGAGTATAAGCAGTTATGGGAAAAGCTGGCTAGACTTGGTGAGAGAGTGTTCACCGATATAGATTTCGCAAGTTACGGCAAATTTCGGGAGAAAATACTTAAATTCTTTAAAAGACGGGGCTATGACTTTGATCCAAGATTGATGCATCATTATGGTTTAAAGAGACATATATACTTCGGAGGGAGGGTTCCAATGGTGGAAGTATTTTTCGATAAATTGGAAATGAATCATACGATAAGCTTCAGTAAACGTTTAGAGGCTGATTCCCCAACACTACCACCATCAGAATTGCTATTGGAAAAAATGCAAATAGTGAAAATTAATGAGAAGGATATTAAGGATGCAATTGTGCTTTTAATAGCTCATGACGTTGGGGAAACTGATAAGGAAACAATAAATCTTGAGGCATTAGCTCATGCTGGATTGACTTCCGATTGGGGCTTTTACTATACTGTAACAACAAATCTCCATAAGGTTAAAGAGTTTGTTAGAAATAGCACGATATTAAATGAGGATCAGAAGGCTATTATTAATGGGAGGATAGACAAAATACTTAAGTACCTTGATGAGCAACCGAAAAGTTTAGGCTGGAAGCTCAGAGCATCCATTGGAACTAAGAAGAAATGGTACAATGATGTGGAAGAATGGACGTATTTCCGTGAAGGTACATAACGCTGAACAGCGACTCCTATGCCCAAATCAGCATCAACTAAAAGGGATATATTAGACAATTTATGCCAACTAATTGTAAATCTTGATAGTATAAGGGCTTTTAGGAGGGTAGACCAAGAAGTTATTAGGGAAGGCTTTCAAATAATGGGATCCAAGGAGTTCACGGATATGTGGAAGAGCATAAAACACGATGTGGAGAAAATCGTGTACAGTCCAATAACGGAAATTAAGGGGTTGCCAACTTTAATGAGGCTTGCTGCATTCCTCAAACTCCTCCTCTCCTTAACCTCCATCTTCATGGTACTGGTTTTAGCTGCAAATCTTAGACCTCCTGAGAAGCTTCCAATTCCGCTTCCAATGATATTTAGGGGGTGGATAGCTTTTATGATAGCCATCACACTTTCCCTCACGTCGATGATTGCCCTAATGACTGTGGATTATACCATTAGAAGAAAGATAATAAAGTATGAAGAAGGACATAGCGAAAAGTTTAGTGCAGGGAGGCAACGTATCAAATATGTTATAGAAAAACTTGTGGAAAAACTTGCTGAAGGGATAAAGCAGAGTGGTGAAGATCCACAGAAATATAAAATGATTCTTTTCTTCAAATATAAGGGGTTAAAGGTTATAAAAGAACATAGGGGAAGGATCTTTAAGAGGAGGTACCCGCTTTATGAGGTTATATGTTCATCCTAAATAATCTAATTTCATTTTAATTGGAACGCATACACTTTTAGATTGATTACCTCAACATTCCCACCAATGAGTTTCCTCATCATCTTATTTAAATCAACAGCAATGTTTTTCCACGTTTAATGGCTGCTGCCCAAGGATGGAATCTGCAAGGCTGCAATTAAAATCTTACCCTCAAAAATAGTACTCTTCAAAAGACCCTTTACCTCAATCATCATGCAACGAAGTATGAATGCGAATATCAAAAAGCGATACTAAAAACGCTGAAGATACTCTCTTCATGATTAATTTAGCGCTTTGTTCATCTTAATCAAGTAATGGAATGAAGAATTTTTTTTAGGGAGCTTTACATACATGTGATTAGTATTCAAAAGGGTGAAGATGAATATGGCAGTTTTCGCTAGAAAAGCTAGTGGGCTTACGAGGGAAGCATCGCTTTTTGACGCTTTTGCCTTCGGCTTCATGAATAATGGGCTTGGAATAGGCTTATCTCTAACTTTCAATTCATCGATTGATCATTCATGGAAGGAGGCATATATATGGGTAAAATATAAACTTATTACAGACACGAGTCTTTAAGGAAATATAATGGCCCATAGTCATAGCTGTTAATTCAAATAAATATCGGCATCAATAAGTATGACGGGGGTTTAGCAAATATATGGAGGAGGAAGTGCTGTCTCAAAATGCATAGAAAAATTATAAAATATATTTTGTAATAAACGTTAAAACAAAAGAAGTTGTAGCAATGGATATAACAATGAATAACATGCAAAAATGTTATGAAGAATTGAAGAAACGATTGAAGATCTCTATAAATGCGTAAAAACCTGTTTAAATAAAATTTAAATTATTTTCCATTCTTATCAATCTTTAATAGTGGTTGGTATTTCTCGGTTCACGTCGAATCGTAAGGCTACTAACAGGAATGTTTTAAATCCCAGCTGATTGTAAATTTTACTCAGGAATGTCCATTTGTAGAGGTGAGAACCTAAATGATGGAAGTTACATTGAGTCAATGTGTGACTTACCATTTAACCAAAATTGTTAAAAACTATGAAATAGGAATAGGAGATATGCATATACATGAAATTGTAGCAATAATACTTACGTCACTAGAAAATTAGCGGACATGTGATTTGAAGCTTTATAAAAATGTTTTCTTAGTTAACACAATGCAAATGCATATTTATAATGCTGAAGAGATTTTTCTGAATTTATTTTTACATGATGATACTTGAGACTTATGACGTAGAACAAAACATTTATTTATAAAATGTATAAATGTATATAACAATAAATATGTGGGTTGTATGATTCCAAAAATTGTTGTAACCCCTCCTGGACCGAAATCGAGGGAGTTGGCAGAGTTGCAACGGAAGTATGTGCCGAAAGCCGTCTACAATGTTACGCCAATATTCATAGCGAAGAGTGAGGGTTCAATACTTATAGATGTTGATGGAAATGAATATATAGACTTCGCTACGGGCATATCCTCTCTTAACATTGGACATAGACATCCAGAAGTTATAGAAGCTATAAGGGGGCAACTTGATAGGTATCTTCATTTATGCTTCCACGTAACGCCCTACGAGCCTTACGTGAGGGTTGCGGAGAAGTTGGCAAATTTGGCTCCCGGAAATTTTGAGAAGAGGGTTGTCTTGGTTAATAGTGGTGCTGAGGCTGTTGAGAACGCAGTTAAGATTGCTAGGAGGTATTCTGGGAAGCCAGCCATTATAGCATTTGAGTATGCATTTCATGGGCGAACTAGGCTTGCTATGAGCTTAACTGGACAAATTCACCCCTACAAGTATGGTTTTGGGGTATTAGACCCCGCCATCTATAGAATGCCATATGCATATTGCTACCGTTGCTCATTTGGACTAGAGTATCCGGCATGCAATATGAGATGTATTGAATACATTAAAAACACGCTTTCAGTTCACATTTCTCCAGATGAGGTTGCAGCGTTAATTGTTGAGCCAGTTCAAGGTGAGGGGGGCTTTATAGTTCCCCCAAAAGAGTTTATACAGGGGCTTAGGAGGATCTGCGATGAGAACAAAATACTCTTCATAGCAGATGAAGTTCAATGTGGTATGGGGAGAACTGGGAAGATGTTTGCAATTGAACATAGCAACGTGGTTCCAGACATTATTACAATGGCCAAAACCCTCGGCGGAGGCCTTCCATTGGCAGCCACAATATGTAGGGCTGATGTAGTGGACGTCGTCCAGGTTGGAGGTTTGGGTGGAACTTTTGGGGGAAACCCGGTGAGCTGCGTTGCGGCATTGAAAACTATCGAGATAGTCCAAAGATTCTTGGATAATGTGCCAAAGCTTGGGTCAATTTTAATGGGTAGACTCAAGGAAATGCAGGAAAGATATGAGGTCATAGGTGATGTTAGGGGGTTAGGCTTAATGGTTGGTGTGGAGCTCGTCAAGAATAGGAAAACTAAGGAGCCTGCAAAGGAGCTTAGAGATAAAGTAATAAGTGAATGTTATAGAAATGGGCTGATAATTATGGGGGCTGGAGCATATCACAATGTTATAAGATTCCTACCATCACTCAACATAAGCGAAGAACTTCTAAATAAGGGATTAGATATATTCGAGAATGCCCTAAAAGCATCATTAACAAAATAATCTTAACTTTTTTAGGTTTTTGAGTAGCAAATCATAATTATATGGTAAAGGGGCGATAAACTTGTATGGCTATTCGGGTAAAATTGCAAGAATAGATTTAACCAGAGGTAAGGTGTTAATTGAACCTTTAAGGGAGAATTTCGCCAAGCAGTATATTGGTGGGAAGGGGTTTGGTGCAAAAATCTTATATGATGAGCTTAAATCCAAAATAGACTCCTATGAACCATTGAATCTTCTAATATTTGCCACAGGACCAGTCAATGGCTTCCCACTGTCTGGAGCATCAAAGCTATGTGCAGTATTTAAGTCACCCTTAACTGGGGGTTGGGGTGAATCCCAATGTGGTGGATACTTCCCCCCACAACTGAAATATGCTGGATACGACATGCTAATCATCACAGGGAGATCGGAGAAGCCAGTATACATAACAATTGAAGATGAGGAAATAAAGATTCTGGATGCCTCACACCTCTGGGGGAAGGATACCTTCCAAACGGAAGACATTATTAAGAGGGATCATGGTGTAGGGTTCCAAGTGATCTCCATAGGACAAGCTGGAGAAAACCTTGTGAGATATGCGTGTATAACTCATGATAAGGGTAGACAGTTCGGGAGGTGTGGTGCTGGAGCCGTTATGGGTTCAAAGAAGCTTAAAGCCATTGCAGTTAGGGGGAGCAAGAAAATTGAGGTTGCAAAGCCTGAAGAACTCGACAAGTTTAGGGATATGTTGAACGAGAAGATTAAGGAACGCTTAAAATCACTTACAGTATATGGAACGCCAGCCATAATGGCCTTAACAAATGCCACCGGAACTTTTCCAACAAGATACTGGACTGAGGGGGAATTTGAAGGTTTTGAAAAAATTAACGCTGAAGCATTAAAGAAACAGTTTGTCGAACGTAGCAAGGCATGCTTTGCATGTACAGTTGCATGTGGGAAAGTATCGGTTGTGAGGAAGGGAGCCTACGAAGAATCCAGAATAGAGGGGCCGGAATATGAAACATTGTTCGCCTTAGGATCCCTATGTGGAAACGACAACTTGGAATCCATAATTAAAGCTAATGAAATATGTGATAGGCTTGGAATGGACACGATATCAGCTGGAAACGCTATAGCGTTCACAATGTACTGCTATGAGAAGGGGATTATAACACGAGAAGACACTGATGGAATAGAACTCAAATTTGGAAATAGTGAGGCATTAATCACAATGCTGAAGAAGATTGCATATAGGGAGGGGTTCGGCAACATATTAGCTGAAGGGGTGAAAAGGGCCTCCGAGATTATTGGTAAAGGCTCCGAAAATATCGCAATACACGTTAAGGGATTAGAACCTCCCGCATATGACCCTAGAGGTTTGAAGGGGGTAGCATTAGCTTATGCAGTATCATGTAGGGGGGCATGCCACCTACGCCACATGGCATACAGACCAAACCTAACGGGACAAAAACCATTCGAAAAGGGGACGATAAACAGACTCTCATATGAGGGGCAGGCGGAAATGGTCAAAGAGCTTGAAGACTTCCACATAATAGTTGACTGCATGGTGCTATGTAAATTCGTATGCCTACCAATCGTAGGCCCAATATTATGGAACGAATTAACAACATTATACTCAATAATAACTGGAGTGGAAATTAGAAAGGAAGACCTAATAAAGATAGCAGATAATATAATGAACATCATCAGAAAATTCAATTTAAGAGAAGGATTAAGTAAGAAGGATGACACACTACCACAAAGATTCTTCAACGAAGGACTGAAAACGGGAGCTTCGAGAGGGGAAAGAATCCAGAGAGAAGAATTTGAAAAAATGCTTAAAGAATATTACAAATTGAGAGGATGGGACGAAAAAGAAAATAAAGATTGAATGAAATCGCGTGAAACTAAAAACTTAAAGTCTTTTTCCATCAATTTTCATTTTTACGCTATCTTCACAATTTCCACCTTCAACTGATGGTAAAATGACTACTTCATCGCCATCCTTAAGCATATAAGTAAGGTTTTGATGTAATCCGTTGACCAGTATGAAATAGTTTTTAAGCATGAGCGTATCCCTGTTCATGGCAACCTCATCTTTAACGGTTGTGAAAATGGTTTCTCTCAATTCCTTAGCAGCTTCAGGATGTCTACTAGGTATATGCTTAATAAGCAAATCAGCTAATGTTGAATTCTCAACATCATATTCCTCCTCCCTAACGCCTAAGAGCTCGCGCAATTTACCAAAATACTTAACCTTAACTTTAGTCATTAAGTCATCCCCTCAGAAGATTCCCAGTAAGTACTTCACATTAACAAACTAATAAAATCAATGACTACGATCTGCTGACGTGAAAAAGTTTATTTATTTAAGTTAAAGACACTCTTCTGGTTTTCCATCACCTTTAGGTTTCTTTTAGCTAATTCTTGTATAAATGGTTTCGGATCAATACATACTTCTGGTGGAACGGCGCCTTTTATTTCAATCTCTCCGCTTCCAAGCATTTGAGCTACAATTGATGCAGAGACTCCTGTCGCTACTGCTACACCGCCAGCTTTCCAATCTTTGCGAGGATAGGCTACCAGTTCAAAAATACACTCCGTTTTTTCACTTTTCCTTCTTCCAGTTACCGTTACTCTCAAAACAAATGTCTCTATAGGTTCATATGGCATAGATGAGAGTAGAGCGAATAAGACATCTCTGGGTTTAACGGTAACTTCTCCAACTTTTATTGGCTCTGTGCTAGTGAAGCCCAGCTTGTTTAAAACTTTGAAATCGGAGTAAATATCTGGGTGAAATGCAACTTTAAAATCCACAGTTTTTACTCCTTTAATATTATAAGGCAGGGTTGCAATTTCTGAGTGCAAGGAATAGTAGGCTTTAACTCTTCCCACAGGCTCTGGAAATTCAATTATTTCCTCTCCAGTTAGTGGATCAACATATTTGAACTCTCCATTTTCGTATATCACTGGCCTCATAGTGAGTTCATCTATAATTGTACGTATCGAGTACGAAATTCCTCCACCCACTTGCCCAGCCCGAATGTGAATTTCCTCCACGTCATCTAATCTTTCTGCACCATGTCTAGTTAGTACATTAGTTATTCCCGGACTTGCTCCCATGCCCAATACATGCGTTAACCCAGCTCCTTTCACCTTTTCACTAAGTTTTAACTGCTCTAAAGTTTTGTGATAAAGTCCACCAAGATCGAGATAGTGAACTTTAGCTTCTATAGCTGCTTCCATTACAAGAACGTTAAAATAATACCAAGTTGCATTAACCAACACATCGACATCTTTCAGAGCTTTAACTAATCCACTATGATCAGTGGCATTAACGTATGCTGTGGTGACTTTAGGGTTATTCAATTCCTTTACAAGCATTTCAGCCTTACTAATATCAATATCGCCAACAATAACTTCCGACACCTTAGGGCTTTCAAGTAAATCTCTAACTATAGCATTTCCCACGCATCCTGCGCCACCTAAAACTAGAATTTTTATAGCTCTTACCCTCCTTACATTTAAATACTTTAGGAAAAGGCAAAAATAAAAAGTTTTGGTTTATTGTTGTTAGGGGATCTTTTTCATTTCAGCTTCCTTGATGATTTGGTCTAAGCGTGATTTAATGTCTCTATCTAAATGCTTTGGTTCATGGCTAGCTATTATCTTTTTAACCTTCTCTCTTGCTACTTCAACTATCGTTTTTCCGCCCTTCGCTTTCCATGCTTCAAAAGAGGTTACGTCAGTTAATATTGGAGACCAATAATCTTTGAGATGTCTTCGTGTATGTTCCTGTGCGAGGAAATGCCCTTTAGGTCCAACTTTTAATATAACATCCATGGCCAATGTATCATCATCTATTAGCATCTTAGAGCATATTCTACGAACAGCTCTAAATATTTCAACGTCAATTAATAATTGTTCAAATGAGAAGGTTAACCAATTTTCTATACACCCACATGCGAAAAGGTCTGGTTTCACTAGGAAGAGTGAAAGTGCACCTAAAGCTTTCTCATATCCTGATTGTATGTCGGGCAATTTCGCTGAAGTGGAGGGTTGAGGTGTATATGAGGGTACTCCATAATATTTGGCTAATTGAATACCATACATGCCAAGTCGAATTGCATCGGGGAGGGAGGTGCCTGTTCCACCAGTCCTCATATCTATAACTGACGGATCCCAAGCATAAATTACAGGGCTTCCAGGATAAGCTAGCTGAATTATTGTGAGAAAGCTGAGAAATTGCGCATTGCTCAATGCTAAGGCTCCGGCCAAAGTGATGGGGACGGTCGCCCCTATTATTGGCATGGGCATTATATGAATTGGAATGCCAAATTTTGCCGCTTCTAACCCTGCATCTGTTTGTAATTCTTCGAGAATAAGTGGTGATACTGTACATTCAAGTACTGATAATATTGGCCTTTTCCTTAAGATTTCTTCACCTCCTAGCACGGTCGCCGCCATCTTTGCTAAATAATTAACTTCTTCAGCACGTGGAGGTTCGAGTCTAACATGTTTCACAGTATTATTTACCGCAGCATCGTAATCATGTAGCCACTTCGCATAAGGTTTATCCATAGCATGCATACTCGTAGACATGAAATTAATATCTTCAAGAGCGTCAACTAAAATAGCTTGCTTAACTATGTCATCTTTTCTGGCGTCTCTTCTCTCTTCACTCTCTAGATCAATTACCTTCGTAGCGCCGACGTGAGTGCCGATATATACGTGTTCATCATCTAGAATCATATCAAACTTTGGATCCCGACCACAGAGTCTGCAAACTTTAGGAACTCGTCGTAAGGCGTCTTTTACCAATTCCCTGGAAATTTTAACATATTTAGTCTCAGCATCAACAGATGCTCCAGCTTCCTCGAGGATTTTTACCCCTTTGCCGCTCTTTACCTCAACCCCCATTTTCTCTAATATATCCAACGAAGCTTCATGAATTCTATGTAGCTCACTTTTACTTAAAAGGAATTCTACCATTTATTCTTTCACCCCCAAAATCTTCTTAACAACTTCAACTGCGGAGACGGCATCAGGAGCGTATGCTGCACCTATTTCCTTCGCCCATTCTGGGGTGACAGGAGCTCCCCCTACAATATACTTTACATTTAAACATGCTTTCCTTATAGCTTCACTCAATTCTTTTTGTACAGGCATAGTAGTCGTTAATAAGGCTGAAGCTGCAATAACGTCAGCAGTATGCTTACGAGCCTCCTCAATAAATTTTTCTACAGGTACGTCTGCTCCTAAATCGTAAACTTCAAAGCCCGCAGCGAATAACATAGAAGCAACTATGTTTTTACCTATATCATGTATATCTCCACGGACAGTCCCTATGACAACCTTCCCCAATGTTTTTCTCTTTCCTCCCGCTCTTTTAAGTTCAGGTTCAAGAATTTCTGAAGTGACTTGCTTAACAATTTCACCCACAGATACAAGCTCTGCCAAAAATATCTCTCCATCCTCAAACTTCCTGCCAATATCTCTAAGAACAAGCGTTAATGCGTTAATAACGTCCAGAGCACTTATCCCCATTTCTAATTTCTTCCTTACAACATTCGCTAAAACATCCTTATCATAACTTAGAACTGCTTCCATTAATTCCTCAGTAATGCTTTTTGGCATAGTCTATCGTAATATATGTTTTAATTATACTTTGTATAAAAGATTTTCGGCTCACATGTTATGAAATATGAGATGCTAGCTATTTTGATTTAAATTATTTTAGTAAGTTGTTTTTTATTTAAAGGAGCTAGTTTAGTTTTCTTTATGATATTTTCCTCATGGAAGTTTTGTACTCTGTTGTTTGATATAACGGACTAGCTCCTTCCCCCAACGCTATGGTCTTTATTATCTTTTGAATACACCTGCTAATGACATTGTAAACTATTATTTCGTCTTTAATACCATAGTTTGCAAATAGAATAATTTGAAGATTTTATAAAAGAGAAAAATAAAGTGATAAAATAATAATAAAGTGAACTTATTCTATTTGCAATATTACGTAGGGTAAATTTCATAATTTAGATAAATAATGATGTAATATGTAAAATGTATATCGGAATTGCATGTGAGCGTTAAAAATCTATTTATTTTCACATAATTTCTTATAAGTCTTTTCACCTGTTATGAACATGTTTAGAACAATTTTGTATAATTCTTCTAGCATACTTATTGCCTTTCTGAGCTCATCCTCCCTTCTAATAACTCCTACATAATTGTTCATCATTTCTTGTACTTTCGCTCTAATGACTTCATATTTTCCCCTTCTTCTTTTTCGTAAAAACTAAAATTCTTTTCCTTTCAGCTATTTTCCTAGCCTCATGCGGTGTAAATGCCACTTCGCCTTCCGGGATTGATATGTTAACAGTTTTAAGCAATATTTTCCCTTGATACTCATGTAATCGAACCATGAAATCACCTTTGCATGATGTTTAGGAAGCTGTCAAAAATTACGGTATAAAAATATGAGGAACGCAACATTCGTCGTAGCTGTCTCTGAGGAAATAGAAATTTAACTGCAAGGGGCATTTCCCTAATCTCCAGTATAGAAATAGTGTTTGCTTCATGTTGTACCTTCAAAATATAAAGTCAAGTTTCGCATACATGTGTTAGGCGTTAAACTTATCTCTAAATCCCTTTGCAATGCATGTGGACACCATTTGCCACAAAACACCCACGGTTCTTATCGTTTGGACTTTCTTATCTTCGTTGTAATTAAAGTCTTCAAGATGCCTAGAGGATCCCTTGGAAACCTCTTTATGTTTATGTATTGTAGGGACTTCTCTTTCTTAACACTTCTCTTTAAAAGTCCTAAAATTCCCTCTGGCATGAGGATGACTACTACAACAATTAGTATACCTAGGAAAATGAGGTATAGTATCTCTGAGAAGTAAGTCCATAGAGCTTCGTAGATTATCATTAGAATTATTGTACCTATGACGGGGCCTATGTAGCTTCCAGCACCACCGAGAAGTGTCATAACAACCATTTGGTCAGTTTTTAGCGATGCAAAGGCATCATCTGGATGGGCATATAGGATTAGTAAAGCGTATATTCCGCCTATTATTCCTGGGAAGAAGGCGCTAATTATGAAGGCTATAAGCCTATATCTGGGTACATCAATACCTGATGTTTCCGCCGCCGTTTCGGAGGCCTTAATAGCTCTCAAAGCATAACCGATTTTGGATTTCTCTATGGCAAGGTTAGTTAGTGTCATTGCCACTGCAACTATAAACATCAAGTAGTAGCATTGTGTGGAACTTAAGATCATGGGAGGCACTAATCCATATGAACCACCCGTTATCTCCAATACTATGAATAATTGCTTAAGTGCTTCGGCAAGAGCCCACATGGCTATGGCGAAGTATGCACCATGCAATCGCAATGTTGGAATCCCAACTAAAAGGGCTATAATTGCTGCAGCTATCCCACAGAGGAGCAGGGCTAATGGCCACGGAATACTCATGTTTAATAATAGGATGCTTACGACAAATGCTCCTATACCAAAAAATGCTACGTGTCCAAAGTCAACTCGTCCAGTGTATCCATATATAGTGTTAAAGCTTCCAGCTAAGCCTATCCACATGAAAATGTATGTGAGAACTCTTAACAGATAGGCAGGGATCCCAATTAACGGCAATAGAAATGGGATAAGTATTAGCACTGTACCTATTAAGAATTTGGTTGAAAATTGTCTCGGCAATGGATACTTTAGCCATTCCATGCTACACACCCTTACCAAATATTCCTCTTGGGCGAAATAGTAACACTAAATATAGAATGAAGAATAAAATGAAGTAAACTACGTTAACTTTGTAGTAGGTGATTATAAATGATTGTGTTATTCCCAATATCATCCCGCCAATAAGTGTGCCTGGGAGATATCCCATACCGCCAAGGACTGTTATAAAAAATGCGAAAAGAGTGTACATGCTTCCCATCATGGGGGTGAGGGAAGCTATTGATGATATGAGTGCTCCAGCCATGGCTGCCGTGCCAATTCCTAATCCTAGTGTAATTGCATGGATTTTCCCCACGTCGATACCCATAAGCGTTGCTGCTTCTCTATCGCCTATTATTTCCGAGGAAGCCCTGATTGCTAAGCCTGTTCTCGTTTTCTGTAGGAATAAAAATAAGATATAAATGCTTAATAAAGCGATGATAAAAGCGCACAGGCGGACTATGGGAATCGAGATTTCACCTATTGAGATACTTGCACCGGATAGCGGTGTGGTGACAATTCTAGTGATGGGGCTCCATACCATTAGAGCTATATTAGATAATAAGATGGAAAGTCCAAAGAACAGAACTAAGCTCATCATAGCAGGGGCGCCCATTATCCATGCTACAAGGAATTTTTGGATAAGATATCCTACAATAAAAAAGATGCAGAAGGTTAAGGGAAATACGAGGAGGGGATCTACTCCCGTAAAGAAATAAATCCAGTATGCTATGTAGGCGCCCAGCATCACAAATTCTCCCTGTGCAGTGTTAATTATGTGCATTACTCCAAAAGCGAGAGACAAACCTATCGAAATACATATGTAAATACCTCCAAGAAGAATACCATTTACGATGGCTTGTATAAGTGTAGAATCCATAAGTTTCCAATAAACTTTATATATTAATGAAGGTATATAATTTTTACGGTAAAAATGAAAGCATTACTTGATCAAGAAGGCATTACACGTTTACAGGCAATAATTATTGCGATTATTATCGTCATAGCCATCATTGCTAGCGTAGTATATTTTTACATGCCATTAAGAGCGCCAGTACGAGATTACTACAAAATTGGTGTTATAGTTGAGTTAACAGGGGATTTGGCTAGAGGCGGATTTACAGCGAAGAGGGGATACGATATCTGGGCTAACACGATAAATGAGAAGGGTGGTATAACTATTGAAGGTAAAAGTTACAGGGTCGAGCTTGTATATTATGATGCAAAAAGTGATTCGGCTGAGGCTGCTAAAGCTGTGGAAAAAGCTGTCGCTGATGGATGCGACTTCCTTTTAGGTCCTTATAGCAGTAAGTGTACGCTGGGAGGCGGACCGGTAGCTGAAAAATATAAGATGCCCTTTATAACTGGTTCTGCTGAGTCGCACTTGATACCAAAGCAACATTACAAATACACATTTCAGACTTGTGTTACAACAATGGAGACCCCAGAGGTTCCAATAAGATGTATAGTCGAGCAGTACAAGTTGCCCGTAAAGACAGCTGCAATCATTGGGGGGGATGATGCATTCTCTAAAAGCTTGGCTGAAGCTTTTAAATATTATTGCGAAGAATATGGATTGAAAGTAATCTTCTTCGAGATATACCCAGTTGCAATAACTGATCTGACGCCGGTTATCACTAGGGTGATGGCTTTAAACCCAGATATCCTTATAAATGCAGGTCACCCATCCAACCACGTTGTTGTAATAAGAAATTCAAAGGAGTTAAAATTCAACCCTAAGTTGTTTGTATTCCATTGGGGAGTTGATACAGCTGATTTCCTCGATATGTTAAAAGCAGACGCTAATTATGTTGTCGGCGCCGTAATGTGGTCTCCTAAGGCTCCATGGAAAGATCCCTTATTTGGTTCAGCGAAAGAATTTGTTGAAAAATTCACTACACTCTATGGCCATGACCCTGACTACGGTGAGGCTGCATGTGCTGCAACTGGAGTTTTCATAGGGGAACTTTTAAAGAAGTACAAGTTAACGCCGCCATTTGATGACGCTAAGAGAGCTAAGTTTTTAGAAGCGTTAGAAGAGTTTAGTTGTGAAACTTTATTCGGAGTGATGAAGTACTCCACAGATCCAGCCCACTGGCATGTTAACATAGGACTTCTAAAATATTTGTTAACAGTTCAGATAATCAATCAGAAACCAGTAATAATCGGCCCAGAAGCATCTAAAGAAGCTGACATAGTATTTCCGAAGCCGCCGTGGTGACAGGAACTTTACCCCCTTTTCCTTTTTTTTTTAAAGAGTTAATTTAGGCGGTTTGTCAATAATTTTCTGTTGCGGAAAACTTATATTTTCAGTAATTATAAATATGTTAGTTGGGTGTTGCTTTGCTGGAAGGGGTAAAAGTGACTAAGTATTTTGGGGGGCTTGCAGCTCTTAAGAATGTCGATTTTTGCGTTAAGGAGAAGGAAATAGTGGGGCTGATTGGACCTAATGGTGCAGGGAAAACAACATTATTTAATTGCATTACGGGTGTATATCCTCCTACCTCGGGTAAGATAATATTTGAGGGGAAGGATATAACACGCTTGAAACCCCATGAAATCTGTAAATTGGGGATTGCCAGAACCTATCAAATAGTTATCCCCTTCACGGGAATGACTGTGCTGGAAAATGTTATGGTGGGAGCTTTATTTGGGAGGAGAGGGTCGATTAGCATGAGTGACGCGCGTAAAGAGGCTTTACGATGCTTAGAGTTTGTTGGACTGTTAGATAAAAGGGATGTTTTGGCTGATAAATTAATTCTTGTGGATAGGAAAGCTTTAGAAGTAGCTAGAGCCTTAGCCGCAGATCCAAAGATTGTACTGTTAGATGAGGTTGCGGCTGGTCTAAATCCTACTGAGACATTGAGGGCCATGGACATGATTAAGAGGATAAGGGATGAGATGGGAATTACTGTGTTCTGGGTTGAACATGTAATGAAGGCTATAATGAACGTGGCTGAACGCATCATAGTGCTTAACTATGGCGAAAAGATTGCTGAGGGCAGGCCGAGTGAAATAGCGCGTGATGAGAATGTAATTAAGGCTTATTTAGGAGAGAAGTACATACTTTAGGGGGAAGAAATATGTTAGTTGTCGATGGAATTAACGTATTTTATGGCGACCTGCAAGCCTTGTGGGATGTATCCTTCAAGGCTGAGAAGGGCAGTATCACAGTTATAGTTGGACCAAATGGAGCTGGAAAGACCACAACCCTAAAAACGATATCAGGCCTTTTACGTCCAAAATCTGGATCCATAAGCTTTCTTGGTGAACGCATCGATAATGTTCCTCCACATCACATAGCTGAACTGGGCATATCCCATATACCTGAAGGGAGACATCTTTTCCCTAACATGACTGTACTGGAGAATTTGATGACGGGGGCATATACACGTAAGGCTTGGGAGAAGAGGAATGAAACATTAGAATGGATCTTTCAACTGTTCCCCATACTTAAGGAAAGGAGAAATCAATTAGCTAAAACGTTGAGCGGAGGCGAGCAGCAGATGCTGGCCATTGGTAGAGGACTAATGTCGAGACCTAAATTGTTAATGCTAGATGAACCATCCCTCGGCCTTGCACCAAAACTCGTTCTTTTCACATTCAATATAATAAAGCAAATTCACGAAGAGGGCGTTACTATATTGCTTGTTGAACAGAATGTTCGACAGGCATTGGAGCTCGCCGACAAAGCTTACGTCTTAGAAACTGGCAGGATAATACTTGAAGGTGAAGGGAAGGAGCTTCTGGAAAGTGAATATATTAAGAAAGCGTATCTGGGCATATAAACACTGGATAAGAACATGGTTAAGGCCTCTATTAGGTATTTCTCCATGCAAACCCTTTTTCTTATGCTTCGTGGGTAAGAATCTATTATTTATAATATAAAGAGCAAGAGCATATGTTTATTACGTTTTATAGGCGTTAGGTTTATGCCAACGAATTTAATTTATGCAGAACTTCCTCGTGAAACTTTGTGTGGGGAGGGGGCTTTGAAGAGGACTAGTGATCCGAAGATTATTGAAAATTATGTTAGGGATGAATCTGTGATCATAATTGGGAAGGCGGATGAAGTTGTATTTCCAAGGGATGAGAAGCAGATTGCTGAAGTTTTAAAGGAGGCGAATAGGAGGGGGATTCGTGTAACAATTTCTGGGGCTGGAACGGGTATAACTGGTTCAAGGGTTCCATTGGGTGGAATCGTATTGTCAACTGAAATGTTAACTGAAGTTTATCCTAAGCAATTAGCATGCGGAGAGCTTGTTGAATATTCTGAGTCAGGTAAAAGGTACTCGATTTTCATAGGGAGGGATGAGGAGACTGGAGAGTTTTATGCTATTGCACCTCCTGGAATTCCGGTGGAGATTTTTAAGAGGATGGTTGAAAGTAAAGGTCTATTTTACCCTCCCGATTCAACCGAGACGACTGCCTTTCTAGGTGGAAATGTTGCGACAAATGCTTCTGGAGCTAGAACTTTCCATTATGGTTCTACACGTGAATATGTGAGGAGATTGCGTGTGGTTCTTCCAAATGGGGATGTGTTGAATATTAGGCGTGGAGAAGTTTTCGCAGATGGGAATAAGTTTACGATAGTGCTGACAAGTGGAGAGCAAATAAATCTTGAACTGCCAACCTATAATATGCCGAAAGTTGAGAAGAATGCTGCAGGCTATTATGTTAAACCCAACATGGATTTAATAGACTTATTCATAGGTTCTGAAGGGACATTAGGCGTTATAAGTGAAGTGGAAGTTAGGCTTATAGAAAAGCCCAAAGCAATACTCCCAGTTTTTGCACACTTTTCAAGGGAGGATGACGCCATAAAGTTCGCAAAAGTGCTTAAAGCTCATAGGCAATTTCTCTCGAAATACTCTGTCAACCTGCTTTCAATAGAATTCTTCGACAAGAATTCTGTGGAGTTTATTAGGAGGAAGTATCCTCCACCAAAAATCCCAGCGAACTCCAATGGGATAATATTCTTTGAATTGGAAATCCGTGATGAGGATAAGGCGCAAGAGGCTCTAGAGGGAATTGTCAGCCTTCTAGAGGAGTGTAAAGTCTTGGAAACCATGACATCCTTCTCCCCAGATTGGGCAAGAGAGGCAAAGGAGATAAGGCATGCCTTACCAGAAGGGGTTAATAATTTCGTTCGCGCACATGGTACGAGGAAGGTTGCAACGGATATAGTTGTTCCTGAAGAGAATTTTGATGAAATGATGGCTACATATCATCAAGTTGGAGATGGAACTGATATACCATACGTCATCTTTGGTCATATAGGGAACAACCACTTACATTTCAACTTCTTGCCTAGGACCCGTGAAGAATTGGAGAAGGCTGTAAAAGCATGTACATTACTTTTAAAGAAAGCCGTGCAGTTAGGTGGAACGGTATCGGGTGAGCATGGAGTTGGAAAAAAGCGTTACGTGGAAGATGATGAGGAAAGACCTCTACTAGAGCTCATGTATGGTCATAAAGGCCTCATAGAAATAGCTAAAATTAAACATGCTTTAGATTCCAACCACATATTGAACATAGGAAATATAGTACCCGAGGAATACCTCAAACAAGTTTCTTAAAATGCGTACATCTCCCTCCCTTAAGTACATACATTATTTGTGCACCAAACACTTGCAATGGTGACTGGAAACACCATTTTCATAAGTATTTTTAAATTTTTCAATTCAAATAACGTATTGACTTCATTTGGTGAGGTAATTTAGATGCATTTTAAAAGTGACTTCTTCTTGGATTGGTAGAGTGAGGGGTAAGGGTGTTGATTTAAATTATTTGGCTGAGAAGTATGGTACGCCATTATATTTCATTGATGGTGATATTGTTAAGCATAATTATGAGATTTTGAGGGATGCCATAAGTGGAGTTTATGATAAACTTCTAATATGCTATGCGTATAAGGCGAGCACTTGTATAGCTTTACTTAAACTTTTAAATTCCCTTGGAGCTGGAGCTGAGGTTGTATCTGGGGGTAAGCTTTATGCTGCTAAGCTTGCTGGGGTCCCGATGGATAGGGTTGTGTTTGATGGTGTATCCAAATCTCCAGGTGAACTATCCTATGCAGTTTTTGAGGGTGTGTTGCTCACAAATATTAAGAATATGGATGAATTGTATTGGATAGATAAGTTTGCAGGAGACTTTAACATTAAGGTTTCTGTGGGTGTTAGAGTGAATTTTGATATACCCACAAAGACTCATGGTCATATTAGTACTGGTGCTAGGATTCATAAGTTTGGTTTAAGTGTTGAGAATGCATTTAAAGCTTACAATTTGGCTTTGAAATTAAGCCATATTCATGTTACTGGTATACATGTGCATATAGGTTCCTAGATAACTGACATTCAACCATACAGTATGGCTGTGGATAAAATATTATCATTTTGTGCTGAGCTTAAGAGAAGTCTTGGATTGGAATTGGAGATTATAGATTTAGGTGGAGGATTCGGAGTACCATACTCAATTGAAGATCCAACATTCCCATTGAATGATTACTGTAAGGTTATTGAAAGGTTGAAGAATGCCTCTAGGGAAATTTTCACATTACAACCACTACTGATAATTGAGCCTGGAAGATTCATAGTTGGAAATGCTGGCATACTCCTAACTAGGGTTAATTATGTTAAGGAGAATTATGGTGTTAAGTGGGTTTTGGTGGATGCTGGCATGAATGATCTAATTAGACCAGCGCTGTATGGTGCTCACCACCCAATATACAATTTATCATCCAATGAGGATGTTGAAGTTTACAATGTTGGTGGA
>Ga0080004_1123224_pt1 | contig 23994 bp, 19 predicted proteins | sample WasSprMetagenome_FD_69207 | JGI IMG/M metagenome (GOLD analysis project Ga0080004, IMG submission 69207) | Sulfidic aquatic microbial communities from Washburn Spring, Yellowstone National Park, USA - WS (SPADES assembly) (version 2) | ecosystem: Environmental > Aquatic > Thermal springs > Hot...
AAGGTTTACTCCAGCCTCCCCCGCTTTGTAAACTTAAGCTTTATCTGTGGGGTTCTCTCCTTATCTATGGTGAAACCATGTCTAAGGTTGTTAGGTTTGTTAGGGAGAGAACCCCATTTATCTTAATTATTTATGGTTTATATATATTTTCGTTCGTATTCTTCGAGAGCTGCTTCAGATATTTTAAGCTTCATAATATGTAGATCATACATCTATACTATCGTGGTTTAGATCTTTAGGCTTCCTATTTTCTGATAGGAGTATTCGTAGGAATGCTAGGGTTTTGCTGGTTGATGATACTAGGATTAAGATAGGTTCCAGGGAGAAGGTGTTATATATTGCCTTCGAGCCCTACTTAAGGAAGATCATATACATGATGACCTTCGATGTTGCTAATACACTAACATCTTAATATTCATTAAGAGGGTTAGAGCTATTTGCGGCTCAAAAATAATTATACTAACTGATGGAGCTCCATACTATAGGGCTTCATGCAGAATTCTCAATCTAAGGCATGGTGCGCGTAAACATACGCTTTCCCCTCCACAAACCTAATAAAAGACACGCACCATAAGTAAGGAAGCCTAGATAAAGCTGAAGTTTACAAAGCTATTTTCTAAACGTTAAAAATTTAAATAGTTAACATAAGATATTAAATATGGTAAAGGTTAGTGAGCATGTTGAAAACTCCCTTAAGTTTTATGATTTGGGTAGTAGAGAGTATGAAGAGGGAGGGATAAAGGGAGATTTGATTAAAATGCGTGAAGGATGTGAAAAAGTTTTCCACGCTTATGTTGAAGCCGTAAATGCATTAATACAAAAGTATGGATTGCCTGAGCCGGATTCTCATGAGGAAAGATGGAGAGTCCTTAATGAAAAAAGAGAGAAGGAATTAATAGAAATAGGGGATCGAGCATTCCTTTACTTGCATGTTTTCGGCTATTACAAATCGACAATAAGACCTGAAGTTGAAGAAACTATAAAGGATGTTGATAAAGCTATAAAATATGTTAAAGGGAAAGTTGCCAAATAGAATAAGCCAGCAAAGCGTGTCCAACTCTACTTAGCAGTTCATCGGCTCCAAATCAGACTTGTAAAATTGCGGGAGTTTATAGATGTTTGGATGTGTCCAGCCGATGTTAAGTTAAGTCTTAGCTTAATGAGTCTATTATATGTCAGCTTGACAGTATCTAGGCAAGCTGTGTAAGGTTTAAATGCTTTCCGCATTTAGTATATGTAGGGGATGTCTTGAAGCCCGAGCAGGCTATTGCTGATGTTAAGCTGAGTTATGGAGACAGGTTCATTGAGCTTAAGGCTCTCGTAGATACTGGTGCAGGTAAAAGCATTGTCTCCAAAAGGCTTGCGGAGAAGCTTAATGCATTTATACCCCTAAAAGAGCCTTATGAGCTTAGAACAGCTGATGGTGGTGGAAGACTAAAGATCATAGGAAGATGTATGGTGAACGTTGAGTTTCAGGGGGTTAAAGTACCTGGTGGTGCAGTGTTTGAGGTTGCTGAAAGCCTTAGGAAAGATGTAGAAATCATCATAGGCAGACCTGAAATAGAATCATGGGATATAGTATTTACACCTGAAGGACCGAAGCCGAGAAAGATACCCTTAGAGTTTGAAATAATATAGCAAAGGGGAGTAGTGGCGCGGTAATTGTTAGTGTTACCTAATCCATCTTCTTTTACATAGTCTTTGAAAATGCTTACATCTCCACTACATCTCTTCTCCACTACTCCTATTCCTCAAACGATTCTCTACAACTCTTCTTTAATTTTACCTTTGTTGATGGAGGGTCTATTAACACTCTTATACTCATAAATTTAAGATGTTGTTGAGTAAGTTTTAAGTTTGGGATGCATTTAGTGTAGGATTATGAGTTTAGTTATCTCTAGAAGGGTTGCTAGGAGCTTGAAAGAAGAGGTGTTGACACGGAGCCCCTTATTGTAGACTTTAGTTAAGCTCTTAAACTTAGATCCCTAAGTTGTTGCTGAATCCCATTGGAGCTTTCATTGAGTATTTGGAGGGGAACTCATTGAGGGGGATCCTGTTCAGTCTAGTTAAAAGCTCTATAAGGCTGCGGAGGAAGTCGTTAAGGTGCTCACAACATACTTTAATTTGAGGAGGGTTCTTGAGGATGTTGAGAGGAGAGGTGGAATATTGGAAGGTTGTCGTGAAGATTTCTGAGAGGGTAGGGGATAGTTTAGGTCTTGGTGGGATGCTACGTGGTACTATATGTCTCACATGTCTATATATCTCTCACTATATGCTTCGCATAACTTTTCCACAGTTTCTTTGAGTAATGTTATGATTGATCTGTTTGAGGACAGGAGATTACAAATTTAACATAAAGGCAAGCAGACTTACCCCAACAGTATAAGAGTAGACCCTTAAACTTATTAACATCAGTTAACTTTCTTGTTGGGTAAAATTAAGATTTGCGGCTTAATTTCGGATCTCGTAAATTTACACGTATAATGGAAACGAAGAAATTCAATATTTTCCTTAATTCATACCGATTTAATATGGAAAGTATGAGTGTCGAGTATTAAGTTGCAAAACTAAAATTATTCTATTCTCATATATCCGTATCTTTTAGTATCGTAGAAGGGCCACTTAGCTATTACTGCTGTTGCTGTATGTATTCTCATGGGAATACTGATGGATAATCCGGGCTTATCAAGGCTTGGGGATATATAGCCCATTCCAATACCTTTCTGTAGTATTGGTGAGTATGACCCGCTTGTAACAGATCCAACCTCCACCCCCTCGTAGTATATTCTATAGTTTTTTCTCGGGATCTGCCTACCTTCACATATAAACCCCACCCTAACTCTACCAACACCTTTCCTCCTCTGCTCCTCAAGAACTTTTCTACCTATAAAATCGCCTTTATCAAGCTTAACTGTAAAGCTAAGCTTTGCCTCGATAGGTGTTATAGTTTCATCTATATCATTACCGTATAGAACCATTCCAGCCTCAAGCCTTAAAGTATCCCTAGCACCTAAACCGCAGAGCTTTAACCCGTATCTTGCACCAGCACTTACAAGTCTAGATGTAAACTCCTCAGATAATTTCTGTTCACCTCCTCTAGGCAGCCAAAGCATAAGCTCGTAGCCTCTTTCACCGGTATAGCCTGTATAAGCTATTAATAGCTTAGAATCATTAAACCTATCAACTGTAAAGCTGAATCTCTGAAGATTTTTAACATTTAGATAGCCTAAATCCATCAATACATTAACCGATTTAGGGCCTTGAAGTGAAAGCATAAGTATGTTGAATGTTAAATCGTCAATTTCAACGTTGGATTCTAAATGTTCATTAATCCAGTTATAAATCTTTAATCTATTAATAGCGTTGGTAACTATTAGGAACTTATCCTGCCTTAACTTGTAAACTATAACGTCATCTCTTATACCCCCACTATCATTACATATAGGCGTATATTGAGCTCCACCTATCTGTAAAGCCTTAACATTGTTTGTAACTAGGTAATCTATAGTTTTCTCAGCGTTAACCCCCCTAACCAGCAGCCTACCCATATGGCTAACGTCAAAAAGCCCTACGTTATTCCTAACTGCAAGATGCTCAGAAATAATGCTTTCATACCATAGAGGCATACGCCAACCAGCAAACTCAGTCATTGAGGCTCCATGTCTAACATGAAGACTACATAGAGGAGTTTCTAAAAGACTCATAAAATCATACAGTAAAACAGCTTAGAAATATAAATTTTTCCATCAACTATGCTGTATTGAACGATTCTTTATTATACCCCGCTCACGTCTCTAATTTATTACTGCTATATTAAGAATGCCTTCAAGCATGTTGGTTCACGATTCTAGTCATATGATGGTTTAAACTTAAGCCTTTTACCTATCATGATTTAAATAATGCTAAGTGAACATCAACAAGTAAAGAGTTAAGGCAAGAACTCATGGGAAACAATCATAGTATAGGCGTGAACAGTTAAGTTACCATTTTAGAGATTGTCCAGCAACTTATAAACTCTTTATAATCCTTTGAATTTATGAATAACAGTTGGATACCTCAGTTTTAGCAACATTTAAAAATTGCTGGTTTGAAGTATGTTATGGATAAGGAGGATATTAGAAGAAATATATGGAGGATTCTTGAGGAGAGGGGGGAGGCACTACCTCCAAAACCTATAGTAGGTAGAATTCCAAACTTTAAAGGTGCAGATAAAGCTGCATACCTAGTTAGAAGTTTAAGAGAGTACGCTAAGGCTGAGACAATATTTACTAATCCTGACTCCCCTCAAAGACCTTTACGTGAACTCATACTTAGAGATGGTAAAAACATAGTTATGGCTACTCCTAGACTTAGGGAGGGATTCCTAATTCTAAACCCGAACAGCATACCTGAAAAGCTATACTATGAAGCCTCAACAATACGTGGAGCGTTTAAACATGGTAGAAAGCTAAAAATTAGGGAGATTCCAACTATTGATTTTAAAGTTGTAGGATCTGTAGCTGTAAGTCTAAGAGGGGAGAGAATAGGTAAGGGATCAGGATATAGTGAGCTTGAATATGGAATACTTAGAGAACTAAATAGGATAGGTGAAGACACACCAATAGTAACAACAGTACATGAGCTTCAAATAGTTGAAAACATCCCACAGGAAGAATTCGACGTCCCAGTAGACTACATAGTAACCTTTAAGAGAATCATAAAGACTGAGAGAAGTAGGGCAAGACCAAACGGGATAATTTGGAGGTTAATAACGGACAAGATGATGATGGAGATACCGATACTAAAGGAGCTTAAACAAATAACTGAAACCCATGCTAATAAGTAACAGAAGCAATACAGTTACTTATTGTGGAAAGCTTAAGCTAAGTAGAGATCTACATGTTCCATCTATTCCTCCAATCATCCCATTAAACTCTACCAACATCCGGAGACTCAACTACAGCTGAAAGCCTTGCCTTTTAAGGCGGGTGGATGGAAAGGTTTATAAAAAGTTTGGCAGTTAGTAACGTCTTGTAAACTTAAGCTTTACCTAGAAGTTAATCAGCAAGCTTAGGTTTACAAAGCCGTTAGTAATTAAGTAAGCATTGCGAAATACAGGGTGGAGGGAGAATGATCTCGGGCGATGAGGGTTCCCTAACTCTGACTGTTGGGATGAGAGTTAGCCCCGAGCCTTAAGTTATAGATCTTCTAGAGAGATACGGAAATGCTCTTAACTATTCCATTAGGAAAATCATCGGGCACAAGCGACTTCACTATCAAAAGTCCATGAGCTACTTTACAATGATCTCAGGGAGAAATTTAGACTTCCACCTAGAATAGCTGTAGACTGTTATAGAGAGGCTTTAGCCGTAGTAAAAAGCTGGGTAAGAAACAAAACAGAGGGTATATATTCTCTGTGAAAACTCTCAGGATGTGGTTAACGCCGATACAAAGCTATAGGGTTAAAGAAGGCTGCGTTGAACTTGGAAGCAGATATAAACTCAGGATAATCGGATGGGACAGAAGATATGATCAGTATCTAAGCAAAGAGGCTAGATTAGTTTATAAGGATAGCAGGATGCTTCTGATGATAACTAAGAAAGTTCCAAGACCTACTAAATATGATCTTAAGGGCATCCTAGCTGTGGATGTAAACGAGGGATATATTGTTGTTGGAAACACCACGTTGGAGAGGAGATTTGAAACAGTTGTCGATGATGCCTACCACTTCAGAAAGGTTGCCGAGAATCTTCAGATGAAGTATTCTTCTACTAGATATAGAGGATGGTATAGGAGAGAAGTTCCAGAACGGATAAGGAGTCTCCATAGAAAGTCTGCCCATGTAGTTGAGGATTGGGCTAAGAAGACAGCCCATGAGATAGTTAGGCTAGCCAAGCAACATAACTATGCAATTGCTAGAGGGGACTTAACATATTTAATAAAGGCTTTAAGGAAGCTATCTAGGAAACATAAAATCAAAACTATAAGCTTGAGCTATAGGAGACTTCTCTACCGGGTAGACTGAGAAGCATGGCGTCCCCATTATTGTTGTTGATCCAAGAGGTACCTCATCTACATGCCCGAAATGTGGTTTGAGGTTGAAGAAAAACGGATATAGAAAGCTGAAATGCAGAAACTGTGAATTCGAAGGGGATAGGACACAGTAGCTGTGCTGAACATTGAGATGAGGACATACCCTCAGATGGGGGATCTCTGATCACCCCAACTGCCAAGCAGATGAAAGATGTAAACCCGAATAGATGCAGGAACCAATGAAATCCTAAAGGAAGCCTTCGCCCTTCAGGGCGGAGAGGAGGTCAGTATTGATGATTGTCTTCCGGTTAGAGCTGAACAGTAGTAAAAACATTAGCAAAGTATCAGCCCATAGCTCAAGATGGACAAGACTTGTGAAACAAATCTACATAAAACGATACAGACCAGCCCATAAAATCTATTATATACATTTAATAATTAATATTATACAGGCTGGTTTAGGTTTCCTTATATTCTGAAGTATGTATCTAGCTATTATGAGTAAAATAGTGGGTTATTTGTAGGCTAAATCTTTAGTCTCCTTAATTCGAAGATTACAGTTCCGCCCTTGGTGTATGGTGGTCCTAGATCTGGGCATTGGATATATCCAACATCATCTTCAGAGCCTATACCTAGATTCTTAGCTGATGATCCATGTATGAAGGCTGAGATTAGGGTTAACATTGATGATAGAGCATGTAGACATATATTGCTTGAGTTTTCGGTTTTTATGTAGAACCATTCAATTATGAAGCTATCCCCAACTCTATAAATTGGGCAGTAACCCTTAACATCCTTTACGGTGGCTATAATTTTATATTTCACATTATATATGTTAGCTATCAGCTAGATAAATTTGATGAATTACAGCTGATGTGGTTGATGGCTGGTTTGTTGCTGACTAGGATTTATGTGGCTTCAGCTGAAAGATTTCTGTAGTGGGCTGCCATAACTTATGTTTAATCGTCTATGTTGGATTTTGATTGTGGTTTACGTATTGAACTTCATCATTTTTCTTAATTGTTCACCAATAATCTCTATTTTATGTTTTCTCAGCTCGTTAAGTAGCTTGTTGAGATTTTTAGCGCCGCTTCTATATTCTTCAATCCATTCCTTTGCAAAGCTTCCATTTATTACGTTTAAAGCTGCTTTCCTCATGTTTTCCTTAACATGTTCATCTATAACTTTAGGACCTACTGAAAGCCCACCATATCTTGCTGTTTCACTTACTCTTTCAAGCATTCCTACCAGTCCTTTAGCCCATATTAAATCCATTATTAGTTTAGCCTCATTTAGAACCTCGAAGTAGGCTACTTCAGGCTGGTATCCGAGCTCTGTAAGGGTTTCAAACCCCTTTCTTATGAGCTCTATAAGCCCGCCGACAAGCACTATTTGTTCACCTATAAGGTCTGTTTCAGTCTCCTCCTTAAATGTTGTTTCTATTACTCCAACTCTTGTGGAGCCTATGGCTTCAGCGATGGCTAAAGCTATATCTAAAGCTTTTCCAGTATAGTTCTGGTATATGGCTACTAGTGATGGTACACCCCTACCATTAACGTATTCCTCCCTAACCTTAGCTCCAGGGGATTTTGGAGCAACCATAAATACATCCACGTATTCCGGAGGCTTTATGAGGTTGAAGTGTACGTTAAATCCGTGAGCAAATCCTAAAGCCATACCTGGCTTAAGATTATTCTTTACGTAGCTATCGTATACTTCAGGCTGAACCATATCCGGTATAAGCATTAAGACTATGTTTGAAATCTTTACTGCTTCATCTATAGGATATACTTTAAACCCCTCAGATAATGCTTGGCTCCAGCTCTTACCATTACTTCTTAATCCTAAAACAACATCTAAGCCGCTATCCCTCATATTTAATGCTTGAGCTCTACCCTGAATTCCATATCCTATAACAGCTATCCTTCTACCTCTCAGTATGTTTAAATCCCCTTTATAGTATAGGTTGGCCATCAGCAACCACCTTTTAAGAGGTTTACTGAAGCGATATTAGCTATATTTTCAATTTTTCTAGTGATCCATGATACTTCATCCTCCAAACCGTTAATATGTAGCTTAACCTTAACCCCTCCATTAGTGGAGGCTTCCATACTCTTAAACCTAATTCTACTCCTCCTAATAACTAGGAGGATTTTAATTACAGTATCTATAGATCCTAAGCCATCTATGCTTAGCATGTATTCACCGCACATTAATATCTACACCTTCAGGCATAATCATATCGCTTAGACATCTACCTGGGGGAACGAAGGGTAGGACAAGCTCATCAGCATCTATTGTTAAATCTACTAGTAGAGGCTCGTTTATCTCGGAGTATTTCCTAATAGCGTTTTCAAGCTCACCATATGTTTTAGGTGAAACAGCATCAACGCCGAACGATTCAGCAAGCTTTATGAAGTCTGTTTTACTACCTATATCTGAAGCAATATATCTCCTACGGAACATTATTGACTGCCACTGCCTAATCATTCCTAAAGCCCTATTATCAAATACAACAACTATTACTGGAAGATTCTCCTCCGATAGTACTGCTAGGTTTTGACAGGTCATTAATAGGCTTCCATCACCATCAATATCTAAAACAACCCTATCCGGGAAGGCTGCTTTAACACCTATAGCTGCAGGTAGGCCGAAGCCCATTGTTCCAAGACCTCCACTCGTAATGTATGTACGTGGTGAAAGAACTGTCCAGTGGAGGGAAGCCCACATCTGATTCTGCCCTACACCTGTAGTAACTATTGAGCTTGGCGGGATTGATTGACGTATTATCTTCAAAGCCTTCCAGGGCTTAAAGCATGGCTCAGAATGGCTTTCAAGATACTCCTCAAACCTCCTCCTAACCTCATAAAGCCTACCGATAAATCCACTCCTCCTAACAATACTTCCCGATGCTAGCTTAACCATTTCTGAAAGGCTTCTACGTAGATCACCGATAATGCTTAAATCAGGCTTAACGTTTTTACCTATCTCGCTAGCATCAATATCTAGATGGATGATTTTCCTACCACTCCTAAAAGACGTGAAGTCGCTTACCGTCCTATCGGACAGTCTTGAGCCAACAACTAAAACAACATCAGACTCTAAGAGGGCAATGTTTGCCTCAGGTCTACCATGCATTCCAGCAACACCCATAACTAGGGGATGAGTTGATGGAACACTATTCTTACCCATAAGCGTAGTTACTACTGGAGCATCCAGAATCTCAGCAAGACCTAAAACATCATCCCACACCCCACCTATAGCTACACCCCCACCTACAAGTATTACCGGCTTCTCAGCCTTAAGAAGAATTCTTACAGCCTCCATAACTAGGCTTAAGTCAGGCTCAGGTAGGCTCTTAACTATAAAGCCTAAATCCCTAACCTGCTTAATAGGTTGAAGCCATAAATCCTTAGGTACATCTATTAGTACAGGTCCAGGTCTAAGACTTACCGATAGCCTATATGCCAGCTTGAAAAGTGAGGGAACTGCTTCAGCATCCTCAGCTAGGAAGGCATGCTTCGTAACAGGCATCGCTAAACCGGTAATATCAGCCTCCTGAAAAGCATCATGGCCAATCATATCCCTAGAAACCTGACCAGTAATAGCTACTAGAGGGGAGCTATCCATATATGCTGTAGCTAATCCAGTAATAAGATTTGTAGCTCCAGGACCTGAAGTTACAGCAACAACACCTGGATTACCTGTAACTCTCCCATAAGCATCCGCTGCATGAGCAGCTGCCTGTTCATGCCTTACAAGTATAAACCTTATGTCTGAATCATATAGGCAATCGAAAAATGGTAGAATAGCTCCTCCAGGAATACCAAACACAATTCTTACACCACAATCCTCCATCGACTTTACAAGTCCATAAGCAGCATTAACAAATACTTCGCTAATACTCTGCATATATCTCAACCTACCATCAGCATTTAAATCCTTAATGTGCAAACATATTCCCATACATCTAAAGCTGCACAGCAACATACTGCTAGCACAGCTTCAAGATCCTGATACTACTGAAGCTTGGAAATAGTTGTCAGCAGCTTCAATACCTACAAACTTAATCTAAGAATCCCCTATGATGATATGTTAAAGTTATCAGAGACATAGCATCGCTTAAATCTCCTCAATCCTCGTAGGCTTAAACGTAAGATTAAAGATAAGCTTCATAAATCATCGCCTAGCTCATAAAACTCCACAAGTTAAACGATGAGGGATTAAAATATTTATCATCTCATAGGAGGACGTGGCAACTTACTTAGAAGTTAGATACAATATGTTAAGTTGCCGGGTTCGAGTTAAACAGATGAATTCATAGAGGATACATTAATCAAATAGTTAAGTTTCAAGCCTCCGAATGAATCTAGCAGCCTAAAAGTTAAATACAGCTAAGCTGTCATACTCTGCTGAATCTGTAAAGGTTTAAATATATCTCCCCACTAACACTATGAGGAGGAAAATTTGGGGGAAAACATATCTCTAATACTACTAGTTCTCCTACTTTGCTCATTCACCATTATGGGTGTAGCCGGAGTACAAACGTCAAACGTTAGGGAGGCGAGAAAACATGCTGAGGAGATGCTGCTTCCACTTGAGGGAATTGCTGGAGTAAGCCATCGTGAAGACCCTCCAAGAATAATAGTCTATATCGAGCATGAAAAGTATAAGGATAAGGTTCCGGATAAAATAGATGGCTTCAAAACCGAAGTCATAGTAACTGGTAAAATAAAAGCTTTATCTCTACTTCAGCTTGAAGAGAGAATTAAACCATCCTACACTTACCCCGAATCCGTCAGTAGAGCTGCTAGGGTAAGACCGATAGCTGGCGGAATATCCTTGGGTGTTCCAGAAGATGCTTATGGGGGAAAGATGGCTGGAACCCTTGGCTTAGTTGTAAAAGATCCGGGAGGATATTACTATATTCTTAGCAATGCACATGTTATAGCTATGAACAGTAAGGCACAATTTCTGCCATTAGGTACAGCTGTACTTCAACCTGGAACCTATGATGGCGGCACCGTAGAGGATAAGGTTGGTGAACTCTACAAATACATTAAGATAACATTTGGCCCTAAAGGCAAAAACTATGCTGATGCTGCCATAGCAAAAATTACAACATCTGATTACTTAGTTGGTGAAGTCTTAGATAGCGATAATCAAAATACTTATACCATTAGCGGTACAGCTGAGGTAAGTATAGGAGATTCTGTTAGAAAGTCTGGAAGAACAACTGGAGTCACCACCAACACAGTATTCGATACGGATGCAACAGTGAAGGTTTGGTATACACTGTCTAAATGGGCGGTTTTCTACGATCAGATATTGGTAAATCAGCCCTTCATCGATAGCGGAGACAGTGGAAGCCCTGTAGATAAAGGTGGAGTATTCGTTGGGCTAGCCTTCGCGGGAAGCAGCACTACAGCCGTAGTATGCAAAGTCAAATACATAATTAGTGAATTAGGAATAACAATATAACAATAAAATAAACCATTTTTTGATAGCCTAATGTAAATGCATCTATAACCTTAATAGCTATTTTCTTTTATAATGTATTTAGATTCTTAATTTCCCCTGCGTTATGTGGTGTTGGTTGCTGGATATTATAGAGGTAACATCATCCATAATGGTAGACTATCTACTCCGTAAGCTTAAGTATTTTGGTCGCCTCTACTACGGTTCTATGTTTTCTATATGTTCTTCCGCTCTAGCTTTCCATCGATCTATTTTTCATTAGCATTATTGATTTTAGAGTTGTTCTACATTCTTCACATCATCCTTAATATATTAGTATTATCAATTCTGACACGATGTATTGTCTCCTAATCAGTTGGTAAAATCCAGTTTACAGGTATTCCTATTAGAATAGTGGTTTAATACTGAATTGCGGCGGAATTGATTTATGTCTCTACAATTTAAAGCTTAAAATACTTGAGTTGATCTTGATGAATGAATTATATTAGAAAACAATTAGGATGAAGAGTTCCCTCTAGTAACCTATATTCACCATAGATGGGATTCCTGGATGAAGATTAAGTTTATAAGTTTTCAACACTTAAACATTACTATCAGTATTCATTTACCATTACGGAGCTGTAAGCCTACATGATAGTTTAAAGTTTTTTGCAGAAAAACTTTATAAGTAAGCCTTTAACCTTATTTCAGCTGTTTTGGCTGATGTGATGGGGTTGGAAGTGATGGAACTCCAAATTTAGGGAAAAGAAGGAGGGCACTTAGCCAGCTATCATACATAGTCGCTAATAGAATGCTTTCAAGCCTTCAAAGAAGACTTCTAGTTGAGGCATATATACTCCAAGATAAGATAACAGCATCAAGATTCGTACAGTACTTCTCGGTTAGATATGATGTTCCGATGTCAACTGTATGGTGTAATTTAAGGGAGCTGAGGGATTTAGGCTTGCTGGGATATGGTGAAGGTAATGGAATAAAGATATCTGAAGCTGGGAAAATGGTTATAAACGCAATACCTAACGTGGAGTATAATCAATACATAAATAGCTGTATACCAATACTTAAAAAGCTTGAAGGACTCAAAGTCCCAGCAAACATAAAACATAATTAATCCACATTTTTTATTATTGCTGCTCAGCTTAAGTAATGAGGCATTATTCAAGAAATTGTGAAGAAAACCTTAGGATACACTATTAGGCTTAGTAATCCTTAGGATAACCTCCTCCAGACAATACTCTACGTATAGTTTTCATTTAGAGATTTGTGTTTCAGCCTTCCCTTCATTACTTTCTATCTGTAGGAGCTACATAGACCCATTACTCTTACATCATGGGAGGCTTAAAACTAAGTTCAGATGCTTGAAGAAGCCTTATGTTTCTCCCTAAGCCATTCCTCATAGTCTTTATACGTTATTCTGTACTTTTTTGGAACTGTTGGCTCGTAGATTAATGGTCTCATCGGGTATGGATATATCCATTCTATCCCCTTTAAACCCTCAATAACCCTATCCAGAATCTCTGCTGGAAAAGCTATCCATATCTCATTCTCCTCAGTTCCTCCTATAATTCTTTCACCAGCGCATGGAATTACAAACGTCATTCTTCCCTCATTGTATGCTAGAGGTATAGCTGAGCAGCTTGATACCCCTATAAACTCAGACTTTACAGTTTCCCCATAATATGTTATTGCCTTCACTATTTTACCTATTTGAATAGGGGAGCCGTAAATAACTATTATCTGCGGCTCTACAAGAGGGTTAGTTAATGGTGTTATTATTATTGCCTTTACATCTATCTTAAGAATTCTACTTAAAACACGTTCAAACAGTTTCCTGCCCTCCTCCAAGGACCTGGAGTGAAAGGGATACTCCAGCCCAGCCTCCATAATGTATTCAGGCTTCTCCAATAGATTGAACACAGCTGCACCAACCATGCAGTAGGCATCCTCAATAGAGTATCCTACTGTGAAGCCATAGTATCTGGATATATTAATAGCTTGACATATAGCCCATCTCTGCTTAAAATCCCTATATGGTCTTCTAGCCTTCTCAGGTATTTCACTAAGATCATTAGTAAACCTAATACCGACGGGGTAAGTATGAAGAGCTAAACTATTCTTTAAAAGCTTTACGTCTTCAACATGCATAGCATGTACAGCACTCTTAATATTTAAGTTTTTCTATATAGTGAAGCGCTTTGTAAACTTAAGCTTTATCCGGATTCCCTCCCTATCTATGAATTTATTGCAAAACCTCATAGAGTGTTCTAGTAGCTAATTGGCTATAAGACTTTGCGGTAATTTCTATGTTTATGTTGAATTATTGTTTCATCGGAATTAGCTTATCTCCTCTTAAGCTCATACCATCCCGGAAATGGAGAAGAAAGACTGTATAAAATGTTGTAGCAAGCTCCTATAGCTAAAGCCTATAGGCTTCCTGCAGTAGATGGTGAGCAGTAGTTAGAGTTTATATAAAAATAGGTTTATTTTCCAAAAGCATCCAGTACTTTTTTAAGATTTAGAGTTTCTAGAATATTTCCAGATATTTTTAATACTCCTTTAAAAAAGGCTTGGTTAGCATCAAGCTCTCCACGTAAAATCTTTACTAAATCCTCCTTCTTAACTATAAGTGTTGCAATTGGGGATTGATGTTCACCCTTAACTACTGCTGCTTTATCATTCTTAAACTCTATGTAGAAGGGTTCTCCATCAGAAACTTTAAACTGGAATATTTTACTCCAGCCCCTAATAATTGGGGTAATTCTATCCAGATTTCCCTCTAGATTTTCCTTTAATATATGGTATGGATCAGACATGATATCCAGATGTAAGTAGCTAAACTAACTAATAAATCTCCCTATAGTTTGTTTGGATACGCGACGACATTGAAGAATACTTGCTTAGTGATGAATATAAGATTCTATTAGGCTTCTATCTGAAGGGCTCTGTACTTATTTTATATTAGTATAGTTTCCAATATGTGCTATGCGCTGTAAAGCTCTATTTTACACTAAATTAGCAGCAAGCTAGCGTAAATTTGCGGTATGTATTTGGGTTTAATCTTTTATCCCTGCAAGCTCCTTGGCAATCTTTTTTTTCCCCTCAAAATCTACGGAATTGTAGATTTCACGTCTTTGAGCTTGAGGTGAGCCTGCCCCATGCCATGTTCCAACTCCATGTAGGCCTGCACACCAATTTTGAATGAACTTAGTCATCCTCATCCTTTTTTCTGCAGGAACAGCAGCCTTAAGATATTTCTTAATATATTCTGATACGTCAGGATTTTTAAGCTCTTTTTCTGAGGGTAGAGTTACCACTAAACCCCCGGCAATATCTCCTAATAAGGCCATCATTTTCCAGAAGCCCTCCGCACAATTAAGTTTAGCCACATTTGAGTACAGTCTATCAGGTAGATATACTCCTGAGCCTTTGGGTTCTTCAGCACCTTTTAAGGCTGCCACTACTGCACATGCATATAGGGTTTCATTTATTCTTACCATTTCAGTTATTTTTTCCTTAACGTGAGGCTCTGCTGCTACTCCTAAATATTCAGCCATGGTTTGAGCTGCTCCAATCATTAAGTTTCCAAATCCAACTTTACATGCTCCACCGCAAGTCATTCTATGAATTCTTGCAAACCTAGACCACATATGGGTTGTGAATTCAACTTCACCACACATAAACACTCTTTCCCATGGAACAAAGACATCATCAAAAACCATCATGCATGTTTCACGAACACCGTAGATTGGGTTTCCAAGATAATAAATATCCTCTGTATGAAGTCTTTCAGCATCTTCAGGTGTATATTGGCAAATATAGGTTAAACCCTTTGCACCGTTTGGAATAGCAAATGCAACAGCATATTCTTCTTCGCCATGACGGAAAGTTTTACCTGGAAGAATTATATGCTCGTGGGCTGCTATTGAGCCACTTTGACAGATTCTTGCACCTCTAACAACTATTCCATCATCTCTCTTTTCAACAACCCTGAGATACATGTCAGGATCCTGTTCTTTAGGTCCTTTACTTCTATCACCTTTAACATCTGTTAAAGAGCCGCTGCAAGCTAGATCGTTTCTTTGCACCCATTTCAAATATTCAACAAATCTTTTATTGTATGTTGTTCCAAGTTTTTTATCCATCTCATAGGTTACACTCATAAGCGTATTTAAAGCATCGCATCCTGGACATCGATAGTTACACGTTCCTAAAACTTGACTTGTTAAAATCGCCATCTCAACTCTTTTTTCAAGGTCTTGAATGTTTTGAGAAATATGGACACATCTGCTTATTTTCTCATTGATGTAGGGCGAATAAGCCGTCATTATGTTTTCAAATCTTACATCATGAGCCATATCGTAAATTTTAGCCATAGCCTCAACAACTGTTTTAGTAACAGGATTATCCACAATAGAGTTAACCCTTTCCCCATTTAGGTATACGCGAGGATTAAGTTGCTTTAGGCTCTCCATATATTCCTGAGCTGTTTTCAAGCAATCACCCCAACGATCACGCTATATTTTAAGAGCACCTTATATATTTTTGCATATACAGCTAGATCTGTCAACTTAACATATCGTATCCAATTTCCTAAGCTGCTGCATCCATATAGTTTGTATCTGGAGGCTAGATGAGAGCTGTGGTGAGCATTCAATGATAAGACTGAAACCACTATTTACTTAAAGAGAAGATTCATTAAGTGTTGGAGACTTGAGAAGCTATTAGATCTTGTTGAGGTAGATGTTGATGAAGTGTTAAGTCTATTTGTAGATCTTCAAGAAAGAAGAGTTATCTAGAAGAGATAAATACGAGTTGAATAAGACATCAGTACCGATAATAGCATAGAGTTGTTATGGAAATATAAAGTATTAAGGTCTGTAAAGTCTAAGATGTTTTGAGGATTGTGGGGAGATGTTAAGACTAAAGATGTAGCAGATCATACACAATTCTAAGAAAGCTGAATACATATATGAAGCAGTAAACAACCAATTAGGAGAATATGTCAGGAGATATTTACATAATTGTAAGAATATCTGAAATACTCTACTACATAAGGAATAGATGAATACATATTTCAAGTACTCCAACAATGTAGAAGCTGAGAAGTGAGGAAGCTGTAAAAGAATTAGTAAAAGCGATACTATACGTAGTTAATTTTTTATTACTCCAGTATTTAAGGGGCTGTGGATAAGGAGGATATTGTTAGGAAATGGTATAATAAGCTCTTCAGACTTCCAAGCATACCTAGAGCATTAATCTACAACCTACTGGTAGCGTTTTCAGCATCGATTTTAAGATCTCTACCTGGCTTTGAAGCTTTACCGCTAAACATTCTAAGATATGTTTCTGGTACAGGTATCTATGTTTTACTACTATACTTAACTATCGGGTTTAAAAACAGCCTTATAGGGTTTAGGAGAAGTTTAGGAGTAGCGTTGTTCAGTCAAGCAGTAATGATTCCTGTAGAGGTTATGACGTATTGGGGTAAAACCTATGGGTTAATGTATTCCTGCAGTGCTGGGCTTATAATGATTATTTCGTTTACAGCATCAGGAGCTAGAAGCATACTATCAGTAGTAGCGCCGGTTGCAGGTGGATTAGTAGCTCAAAAGGATTTAACCTATCTTACAATCCACATATATACGGCGCTTACATCACTGCTAGTTAGCCTAATCTACATATTTATAGTGGGTCTGCATGGTTTAAGAATGGGTGTTAAGCCGTTTAAGCTTGTTAAGGGGTTTTTAAGTGCTTGGGCTACTGATAATCCTCAAATAATTGAGGACATATTCTCAGAAAATGCTAGTAGGGAATCAATCGATGCTACTATCTTCAGGCTTAATGGGCTGAATGGAGGAGTAGCTTTAGTTAATCCATCAATCCACTTCGGCCCATTCAAGGATGTTGGAAGCTCTAAATTCATCCACTATCTAGAGGAGGGTTTTGGAGATAATTGTAGAGTTATAGTTTTCCATACTCCATGCAGCCACGATAGGAATATAGCTAAATCCCAAACAGCTAGAAGCATAGCTTTAAAACTTTCATCAGCGATTAAGGATGGGGAGGGCTATGAGGAGATAAATCTTCAAAGAATTTATAGATTAACTAGGAATGGCTGGTCCTTCTTCACGTTAAAGTTTAGTAGTGGACTACTACTATTCATACATAACTACATCGATGGAAACGATGACCTACCATACGAGCTTCAGATACTGGCTGAAACATGTAAGGAGGATTTAAACTTGAAGTTTATTCAGACAGTTGATTCGCATAGCTTTAAGGGTGTAGGAGACCTTGATGTAAACACCTTAACCAGCAGCATTAGGGAAATAGTTCAGAGCATACATAGCTCTACAGCAAGCAAGGTAATGGCTGGATACGGTGAAGCTGTTGTTGAGGGATACTGTAGAGGAATATGTAAAAACGTGGTTAAAGCCCTAGCGTTAAAGATAGGTGATGAAACATACCTTATCGTATACATATATGGAAACAACATGGATGGGGAATATAGAAGGAAGCTTGCAGAAACGCTTAAAAACGATTTTAAAATAGCTGATATCGAGATTACAACACCGGACGATCATAGCTGCGCTGCTACAAGTGTAGAATCCCCATACTACATAGTTAGGGAAAACCCCCATCTTACAGAGGCTGTGAGGAAAGCAGCTGAAAAATCGCTGAACAACATGTCAACAGTAAATATAGAGTTTAAAAAAGTAGTTTTTAGCAACGTAGAGTTGATGGGGGGGTATGTTTGGAAGCTGCTTGAAGCACTTGAAAAAATAGGGGGTAAAGCCTCCAAACTACTATTTACAGTAATAATATCAATATATGTTTTAACATACATATTCACCCTACTGATCCAGTAGACAACTTGAACTAGAAGCTGCTGAAGCTAGAAAGGATAAGTAGGAAAGCTATAGTATTTCGCTAAAGTTCTTTCACTACTGTTTCATGTTAGGTATCTTGCTTTATGTTGAATCTGTAACCATCCCAAAGCCTTAAGCAGATCAACCATAGCATACTACAAGGAAACCTGTAGAAAAGTTGTGTGAAATAGTCAGCTCCTACATACTGGCTGCATGATCCCTACTGCCCCACACCTATACTTGATGCAGCAGACGTAAAAACTGAAAACCAGTAGCCGACCATGAGAACATTTAGCTTCCAACATCCTCTAGCAGCCCACACAATAGTGTGGCTGCTATCCAGCTTCCCAATAATGCTGGGTGAGGACGTGCCCAAATATCCATAAACTTTTCGCAATTTTATAAGCAATCCGATTTAGAACTGATGAACTGCTAAGTAGCAGTTGGATAGCCCATGATCCGAAACGGTTTATAAGCTGTTAAATATTGAACAATAAAGTAATTGATAAAAATTGTATTTACTTCTTTTTATGTACTCTCATGTGAACTGTAAGCCCTCTCTTACTGCTAAAAGCCTTACCGCACTCTGAGCATTTAAACTCTTCCTTACCGGATGCCTCCCCTACTGTAGTAGCCACTCTTCCCACCATGTCTAATACTAAATTCTAGAATAAATATCTTTCTATTAAACAATTAATAGGCTGCTTAGCCGTAAACATAGATCTAAAAGAGCAAAATAGCTGTGAAGACTGTGGATTAGGAGGCTATTTTAATGTGGGATACGATTTAGCAGATATCTACATGATAAACCGAGAGTTCCACATATAGATGGGATGGGGCTGAGCTATGTAGAAGGGTTTCAGGCTTTATAGGCTTCTGGGAAGCTGTAGTTTTGGGGATTTGTTAGGTGGGTTCGTGGAGGATTTCGCTGTTATGTTCACCTAGCTCTGGTGCGTGTAGGCGGATATCTAGGCTTAATCCGCTGATTTTGATGGGTGATAGTAGTATTTTAACTCTACCTGCTTTCGGATGGTTAACTTCAACAATTAATCCACGCTCCTTAATGTAGCTGGAGTTTAATGCTTCAGGAATGTTTAGGACTGGGGCTATGCATGTATCGACGTTTTCTAACGTTTTCAGCAGCTCACTCTGCGTTTTGCTCTTGAATGTTTTCTTCATCTCATCAATTACCTTAACCCTCTCCCCTCTTGAATACTGCTTCGACGTTAAATCCTTTAATCCTAAAGCTTCGCATAGACTACTCCAAAACTTGCTCTCCAAAGCTCCTACAGATATATATCTTCCATCACCTGTTTCATAAACCCTATAGCATCCATAACTACCGTTTAATAATAGATCCTCCTCGCTTGGCTGTTTGCTGAGCGCTATGCATGCTGCTATATTCATTATGTTCCATAGGAGTGATGTATCCGTCATTGAGATATCTATGTATGCACCCCTACCAGTTCTCCCCCTCTGAATTAATGCAGCAAGTATTGATAGGGATGCTATAACTCCCCCAGATAAATCTGCAATCTGTACTGGAGGTATTGCTGGTACGTTCTCACCTGTTTTCTGGGATATTGAGAGGATACCTGCTAGACTAATATAGTTTATGTCGTGGCCTGCTTTACCGGCATAGGAGCTGTTCTGTCCATAGCCTGTTATGGAGCAGTAGATTATTCCAGGATTGATTCTTTTAACAGTATCGTAGTCAACACCTAGCCTCCTAACAACACCTGGTCTAAAACCCTCAACAATAACGTCAGCGCTTCCAGCTAGCTTCAGGAATGCTTTACGGCCCCCTTCATCCTTCAGGTTTAAAGCTACACTCTTCTTATTCCTGTTAAGCATAATATGATATATGCTTACACCATTAACTAGGGGAGGCATATACCTTATGTAGTCGCCCATACTCGGCTCCTCAACCTTTACAACTTCAGCCCCCAAATCAGCAAGAATCATAGTGCAGAAAGCACCTGGTAGAAGCCTCGTTAAGTCAAGAACCCTAATACCTGAGAGGGGGAGGCTCACAACATCACCAATACCCGGTCCATCATGGTTAGCCTGTGATTGCTAAGCTATATTATGAAGTCCCCTCTTAGCATAAGCTCCCTAAAAATCACTAGCTTATCAATCTCCGCTGTTCCAGCCCCTATAGGTCCAAGCCTAGCATCTCTATACAGCATTTCAACAATATTCTCCCTCATATATCCGTAGCCGCCTAGAATCTGTATAGCCTCTCTTGTCACCTTCTCAGCAGCATCCCATGCGAAAAGCTTTACCGATGCAGCTGTTCCTCGAAGCCCTCTATCACCTGGAGACTCCCCCCACCTCCTAGCTGCTTCATAGATGTATATTCTTGAGGTTTCTAGAAGCATAGCCATTTCAGCCAGCTTCCCCTGAATCATTTGGAACTCAGCAATCCGCCTACCAAACTGAATCCGCTGCGCTGCAAAATCCCTTGCAATTTCAAGAGCCCACTGCATAATTCCTAGAGCCATAGCGGAAATAATTATTCTCTCAATATCTAGCCCCCTCATCATTATGTATACGCCCCTATCCTCCTCCCCTACGAGATTTTCTCTAGGAACCCTACAATCGTTAAGATGTATCTCACCTGTTGGTGAGGCTCGATTACCCATCTTCTCAAATGGCTTACTTGTAGATAATCCTGGAAAACCTCTCTCAACTATGAATGCTGAGATGCCGTGAGCCCCCTTCTCAGGGCTTGTTTTCGCATATATGAGGAAGATGTCAGCTATAGGGGCATTCGTTATAAATGTTTTCACCCCATTCAATACGTAGTAGTTTCCATTCCTCCTAGCAGTAGTCTTAATGCCTGTTGCGTCCGAGCCTGCTTCAGGCTCAGTTAGCCCCATAGCGCCAATAGCCTTACCGCTAGCTAAAACCGGTAAGTACCTCTTCTTCTGGTCCTCGCTACCCTCCCTAGCAATGTTGTATCCGGCAAGACAGAAATGAGCTAGCAAAGATAGGCTGAAGGCTGGAAAGCCTCTAGACACCTCCTCAACAATAACTGCTGCTAGTAGAGGGTCAACTCCTGAACCCCCATAATCCTCAGGAATCATCAAACCCGTATAGCCAAGCTCAGAAGCCCTCCTCCATAAATCCCATGGGAAGGACTCATCCTCATCAAACCTCCTCACAACAGGTCTAAGCTCCCTCTCAGCAAACTCTCTTGCCTGTCTTCTAGCTAACTCATACTCAGATCCTAAAAATATCTTCATAACAAACACCAAACATAAATTTACTGGGTGGATATATGTAAAATATGCTTAGCACCATATATTTTTATCTAGCTCTTCAAACTCCAGATGAGGGGTTCCTCATCATGATCCATCTATCCTGCTATATCAACAGTCAGCGTATAACGTATCCGTTTACGGCATCTAAACAGTTTCCGGTATATTTATTAACGGTATTCCACAGCTAACCCTAGGCTTTCCCATCATAGGTAAGCATAACAATTAAACATGGGCAGTAAACTCTATACGTGGATCTATTGTAGGTGGAGGATTGAGTAAGCTAGTTTACGAGCTACTATACATTTATATGTTTGCTATTGTGTAGTTTATGGTGTCTAGATGCTTAATCATTTATTTAAGCCTATAGTTATTGGTGGGGTTGAGGTTAGGAATAGGATTGTAATGCCTGCATTAAATATGGGCTATGCAGGTGTTGATGGCTCAGTAACTGATGAGTTGATTAACTTTTACGTTGAGAGGGCTAGGGGAGGGGTTGGATTAATAACTGTAGGTGGAGCATATCCTGAGCTAAGAGGTAAAACCCATCCTGGAATGCTTGGAATACATAGCGATTCACTAATTAACAGCTATAGGAGGCTAACAGATAGTGTTAAGATGTTTGGGTCTAGGGTTGTTCTTCAGATCCTGCATGGCGGGAGATATGCTAGATCCGATGTTTCAGGATTTCAGCCTATTGCTCCTTCAAGCATACCTTCAAGACTAACTGGGGAAACACCTAGAGAGCTTAGTAGGGAGGAGATTAGGGATGTGGAGAGGGCTTACGGTGAGGCTGCCTATAGAGCTTACCGATCAGGTTTTGATGGTGTTGAAATACTTGCGGGTACAGGCTACTTAATAAGTGAGTTCCTATCACCGGTCTCAAATAGGAGAACTGATGAGTATGGTGGTGAGCTCGATAATAGGATGAGGTTTCTAGTTGAGGTTGTTGAGGAGGTTAAGAGGAGGGTTCCGGATGGATTTATTGTTGGATGCAGAATTAGCGCTGAGGAATATATGGATGGCGGAAACACTATAAGCGAGGCGAGGATAATTGCTAGAAGGCTTGAGGAGCTTGGTGTAAGCTATGTTAGCGTTATTGCTGGATGGCATGAATCCCAGAGACCATTAATAACGAGGGAGGTCCCGCAGGGTGGATTTGTACATTTAGCCCATGAAATTAAGAAGACTGTAGGGATTCCTGTAGTTGCATGTATTAGAATTAAGAATCCAGTACTTGCCGATAGGATTATAGGGGATGGTAGGGCTGACATGGTCTCCATGGGTAGAGCATTAATAGCTGATCCTGAGCTTCCCAGAAAAGCTTTTGAGGGGAGGTTAGGCGAGATAAGGCCATGCATAGCATGTATGCACTGTCTATCAACAGTGTTTCAGGGATTAAGAGTTGAGTGTACCGTAAACCCGAGGCTTGGATTGAGGGAGTCTGAGGCTAAACATGTAGAGAAGGCTAAGAAAATACTTGTAGTTGGTGCAGGTCCTGCAGGTCTTGAAGCAGCTGTAACAGCTGCATCGATAGGGCATAGTGTAGTTGTTGCTGATAGATGTCTAGATGTTGGAGGTATGGTTAGAATCGCTTCCAAACCGCCATACAAGGATGAGCTACATAGCCTCATAGAATACTACAGCACAATAATTAGAAAATACGGTGTTAAACTGGATTTAGGTAGGGAGGTTGATGAGGGATACGTTAAAGAAATAAATCCGGATATAGTTATAATAGCTACTGGAGCATCACCAATAATACCCAACATACCAGGGGTAAACCTCCCACACGTAAAAACAGCTGTAGAGGTTTTGGAGAAGGAGCTAACACTAAAGGGGGATATAGTGGTTATCGGTGGTGGAGGAATAGGTCTTGAAACAGCAGACTACCTCACCAGTAAGGGTGGGAGGGTAAGTATTGTTGAAATGCTTAGTCGTGTAGGCTTAGACCTAGATATAGCTGTAAGATGGGTAATTATTAGAAGACTAAGAGAGAAGGGGGTGAAAATATTTACTGGAGCGAGAGTTAAGGAAATAACAGGAAACTCAGTAGCTATAGATATAAACGGGGAGGAGGTGGAAATCAAGGCAGATCATGTTGTTCTAGCTGTAGGCATGAAGCCAAACAATAGGTTAGCTGAGAAGCTGAAAGAATATAAAGTATACATGATTGGGGACTGCGTTAAACCAGCTAGAATACTGGAGGCGGTAAGAGATGGATATACGGTAGCTATCAACATATAAACCATTAACGCTCTTAAATAAGATTTTTGTGGCTGTTTTGCTGTTCATTTATGGCTGCTCTTGATATTGTTTTGAGTGGAAGGCTTGCTTTAGGTTTTCAATATGATTAGGGGATAGTGTTTCCTGCC
>Ga0080004_1132424_pt1 | contig 23989 bp, 15 predicted proteins | sample WasSprMetagenome_FD_69207 | JGI IMG/M metagenome (GOLD analysis project Ga0080004, IMG submission 69207) | Sulfidic aquatic microbial communities from Washburn Spring, Yellowstone National Park, USA - WS (SPADES assembly) (version 2) | ecosystem: Environmental > Aquatic > Thermal springs > Hot...
AAGGATGTTGAAGAAGAGGTGCCGGAGCAGGTTAGGGAAAGTTTGGACATAAGGTTTGTGAACACGATGGAAGAAGTGCTGGATATAGCCCTGGAGCCAAACGGCGTCCGCTGATGAAGCGAACGCAGAATGCCGAAAATGAAGAAGGAAAAGAAAGCACAAAACCAAAACAGCGGAGAAATTAGGGTTGTTGCGGCCAACCGCCGTGCCCGACACGATTACTTCATCGATGAAACGTACGAGGCCGGTATCGTCTTGGTTGGCATGGAGGTGAAGTCTATTCGCGATGGGCGGCTGAGCCTTCAAGACTCCTACGCCGAGATCAAAGACGGCGAGGCTTGGCTTTACAATATGCACATCAGTCCGTATCCTCAGGCTCACCGCTTCAACCCGGAGCCAAACCGGCCCAGAAAATTGCTTCTTCATCGGAGGGAGATAGACCGCCTTCGCGGCAAGCTGGAACAGAGGGGTTATACGCTGATACCGCTTTCCGTTTACTTCAAGAGGGGCAAGGTTAAAATCGAGCTTGGGCTGGCACGCGGCAAACGCCAGTATGATAAGCGGCGCGCCATCGCCGAAAGAGAGGCCAGACGCGAACTAGAGCGAGCGCTGTCTGGACGCGAATAAAGTTCAAAACTTCGCCGGGGTAAACGTTTGACAGTGAAGGGGGGCGTGGTATAATAAAAACGCCGTCGAATGCGGCGTTCCAATGCACCTGCCTCACGCGGCGGGTGAAATGGGGGCGATGGGTTTCGACGGAGAGCAAGAAGGCATAGGTTGCAGGCCGAGGTGCCGTTGGCCTCGTAAAAAAGCGGCAAAACAAAAAACGCCAATACACAGTACGCTCTCGCTGCCTAATTAGCGGCAGCGCGTCCGCCCGAACCCTGCCGGGGGCGTCGGTGTCGGGCGTGGACAAACCGGCTATTGCATATCCCAATGCCTGTAGGGATGTGCTGAATATCTAAACAGGCTGGCACTGCCGAACCCTGCCCGTCGGGGACGTCAGTGCGAGAGCAAAAGACGGGATAAGCCTGTAGAAGCCTGTGTCGGATTCTCTCTGGACCCGGGTTCAACTCCCGGCGCCTCCACCATTTTATTTTTCCCAAGAGCTTACTGGCGCTTCCCAAACAAAGAAGTTTTGACATTCAATAGGGCCGCTTTTTGTCAAAACTTCTTGAACGTTCCTCGGCTGGAAGTTTTCACATTCGGTTTTTCTCGGATTGCAAGTTTGCTTCTCCAAGAAAGGGTTAACTGGTGCGCGCTGTTTTGCTGATAGGTGCTTTCATGTTCTCACTCGCCAGGTGCACCTTGGCGTGGGCTTCCGCAACGGTCACATCCATCAACATCCAATCTGGCGAGCTAACCATCCGCTTTTCATCACCGGTTTCCTACACCGTATACCGATACCGCTACCCAGATCAGTTGGTCATCACCGTAGATAAATGCCAAGCGCCGCAGGGAATACACCTCCAATCTATCCGCGCCCCTTGGCTCGAGAGCGTTAAGGCCGACCCCGGCGTAAACGGAGAACTGCGGCTTCGGCTGTTTCTAAACGGAAACTACAGACCGGAGGTCTTCGGCCTTCCGCCCACCAACCAAATCGTAATCATTCCGGGGCGCGCGGAGTCTTCTTACTCCTCGGCAACACCACCATCCCCGCAGGTGCAGATTCAACCCAGGCCACAGCAAACATCCCGTTCCGGCAAAACCAATATCCAGAGACCTCAGCTCACCCCCCCAGCTCCACCAGAGGCAAAACAAGAGCCTTCGCCAAAACCGGAAGTAAGCACCCAACCCGCAACCACCGAACGGCCAAACGTATCCTCGCTTAGATACGAACCGAAAGACCAAAACTCCGGCACCCTGCTCATCGACCTCACAGGAGCGGTTAGACCACGCGTTTTTTACCTAGACACTGACCCAAACAGGCTTCGCGTTGTGGTTGACCTGCCGGGAGCCGTTGTCAACGAGCAAACAATACAGCTTAGAGAAGCCTCCGAAGCAAACGGCTCGGCCGAACCTGCAAGCTCTCCGCAGAACGAACAGCTGGCAGAGCGCATTCGAACGGGTATGTTCCAAGGCTCGGCGCGGGTCGTCTTGGATGTGAATAAACCCGTAAAGTTCAGCGTTCAAACCCAGCCTTATCCGCCGCGAGTTTCCGTTGAGGTCACGGCTTCGGAGCAGCCCAGTGCAGAACCCCTGCAACCCCCTCCATCTGCCGAGCAGGCCATCGTCAGGCCGCCGTGGCTCCAAAGGCAGCTTCAGGGACTAACCGTTGTGATAGATCCTGGACACGGCGGCAGTCACAAAGGCGCCATAGGGCCAAGCGGCCTTTTGGAGAAAGACGTAAACCTCGATATAGCCCTTAGGCTTCACAACCTCCTCACACAAGCCGGCGTAAACGCATTCCTAACCCGCACTAACGACGTAACAATCGGCCCGGGAGCCCGGCCAATCATGGCCAACAAACTGGGGGCGGCTGTCTTCATAAGCATTCACTGCAATTCCAACCCGGCCACCAACCGCCTCCGCGGCACCGAAACCTACTACCACATGCAACAGCCAACATCCAGAAGCCTGGCCGCATGCATCCAGCGCGGTGTTACCGAAACGGCGGGAACCAAAAACAGGGGCATCCGCAGCGATAGTATTCGCTTTCCGCGGTCCGGCTTTGCGGCCCTTCGGAGTGCAGAAATGCCGGCGGTATTGGTCGAAGTGGCATACATAAACAATCCAGAAGACGAAAAACTCTTGGCCGATCCTCAATTCCGCCAGCGAGTGGCAGAAGGAATTCTCAACGGCCTGCGTTTATACATTGAAGGCCAACAAGAGTAGGAGCCGCAGATATGCTAAGGAGTAAAATTTCCACCCTTATTTTGCTAGCAGTTTTGGGTGCCGGTACATTGGTTTTGGGAATAACGTTTTACTCTCCGCCCAAGGTCACTCCAGAACAAAGCCCACAACCCATAAACCACGAAGCGCCGAACCCAAACGTTGGTAAACCGAATTCCACACACCATCAACCAAAAGAAGCAACCGCTGTGATATATGTGGGCTACAACACCGCAACCGACATCCAACTGGCCCCAATCTCCGTTCACGTGGCGCACCACACTCCGTACAGCGCACTCAAAGCCCTCCTCCGATACCAAAGCGATTCGCAAGAGCTGTTCTGCCCCGTGCCGCACGGCGTTCGACTGCTTGGCCTATCTGTCTCGCCGGATGGCACGGCAACCGCAAACTTTTCCAAGGAACTGCAAACAGAATTCCCCGGCGGATCACGCTCGGAGCAGATAATGGTGTATTCCATCGTCAACACTCTCGCCGAATTCCCGAATATCAAGCGGGTGCGCATCCTGCTGGAAGGCCAACCCGTGGAGACCCTCGGCGGCCATATCGCCGTTAACGAACTTTTGGAGCCAGACTACTCAATTGTGAACACCTCACCGGCAAGAGGAGAGCAGTGATTGAGCCAAACGCGCCGGTGGGAGTGTTCGACTCCGGATTGGGAGGGCTAACAGTCGTTCGGCAGATCCGCCGCCTCCTTCCGCAAGAAAGCATTTTGTACCTGGCGGATACTGCCCACGTCCCCTACGGCCCCAGACCAGCCGAGGAGGTTCGCCAATTCGCGCTAACCATCATGCGGTTCCTGATCGCTCAGGGGGCCAAGGCCGTTGTTGCGGCATGCAATATGTCATCCGCTCTCGCCGTGGACGAGGCTAGGAAAAGTTTTGGCGTTCCTATACTGGGCGTTTTAGAGTCGGGCGCTCAAGCGGCTGTATCGGTTTGGAACGGAGGGCCCTTGGGGGTTATCGCCACAGAGGGAACGGTGGCTACCGGCGCCTACCCCAAAGCCATCGCTAGAATTAATCCCAAAATTGAGGTGCTTCAATCGGCTTGCCCCGAGTTTGTTCCGCTGGTGGAAGCCGGACTCCAGAATTCTCCGCAGGCGGAAGATGCGGCGCGCCGCTACCTCGCACCCCTGATAAATGCCGGATGCCGCACCATCGTTTTGGGATGCACTCACTACCCCCTGCTTTTACCGGTTCTCCAAAAAGTGGCTCCAAATGTAACCTTCGTCGACCCTGCAGAAGGCACTGCACATCAACTTCTCCGCACGCTCAAATCTCTGGGCATGAAAAGCACCGGCAGACCCCACCACCGGTTCCTCGCCACCGCAGATCCACCCCGCCTCTCGCTCGGTCTTAGGCGCTTTGCCGGAATCTGCCAAGAGGCCGAGCTCTGCAACCTGTGGGAGCAAACCAAGCCAGAGCATGTTTGAAAAATAACCATCCCAGAAGCTATACTTTTAGCGGCAAATCCTGGTATCCGCGCGCTAAAACTGTTGAAATGTTGACCGTAAGCGAAACAGGCTGTGCGGGCAACTTCAGTTTACCTAGAAATTCAATCTTTGGCACCTGGGAGCATCCGAGTTGCATATACCAGACGGTTACCTCAGCCCATCCACCTGCGCGGTGATGTACGCCGCGGCAGCTCCATTCTGGGTGGTAGCGCTTAGGAGAGTGCGTTCTGTGCTCTCCACCCAGATGGTGCCGACCTTGGCTCTGTTCTCTGCGTTCGCGTTTGTAGCGCAGATGTTTGCCATCCCGCTTTTCGGCGGCACCACTGGGCACCCGGTTGGCGCAACCCTAATCGCGCTTGTTCTCGGCTTCTGGCCGGCGGTAATCGGCGTTTCGATCACGCTGATTGTCCAAGCACTCTTCTTCGGAGACGGCGGAATCACAGCCATTGGGGCAAACTGCTTCAACATGGCGGTTGTTATGCCATTGGTCGCCGTCGCGGTGTACCGCCTGCTCGCTGGCGGCAATGCATCCATGCGCAGGCGCCTTTGGGCGGCAGCGGCGGCCGGCTACGTAAGCCTGAACGTTTCTGCTTTTGTTACCGCCGTGGAGTTCGGCATTCAGCCGCTTTTGTTCCGCGCCCCGGATGGCAGGCCGCTGTACTGTCCGTATCCGCTTTCTATAGCAATCCCTGGCATGGTGCTTGGCCACCTGCTAATTGCGGGACCGGCCGAGGCGGTAACCACCGCGCTTGCCCTTCGATTTATCGCGTCGGCGCAACCCGAATTGCTAACGCACACAGAATGGGATTCACCAAAACGCCCCCAATGGAAGCTTTGGCTCGCTTTTACTGTGTTCGTCTTCGCCACCCCACTTGGATTGATCGCCACCGGCTCTGCCTGGGGAGAGTGGGGGAAAGAAGAGCTTCAAAAAGCCCTGGGCTTCGTGCCGGCCGGCATAGCGCAGTTCTCGGAGCTGTGGAAAGCCCCAATCCCCGAATACGAGATACCCGGATTGGGCATGCATTCGGGATACGTAATATCGGGGCTGATTGGGGTTCTTCTGGTGGCCGCCTGCGCCGCTGTGCTTTCCATCGCGGTTTCCCGCGGCCGCCAACAGCGCTTAAAAGAGCGTAGTCTGCAGGCTGTGGTCTCTGCCATTCACGAAAGCTTGGCTTCGGAGCGCGTTGCGGCGTACTCCGGCTTCCTGCAAAATGTTGAGCCCAGACTTAAGCTTCTGGCCGCCGCGGCTCTCATTTTGGCCGCAGCTTCGTCGCGATCCATCCCCTCCGTTTTGATGGTGCTAGCGGTAGGCATTGCGGCCGGTATGGCATCCGGAGTGCCCCCTCTTGCCGTGCTTTTGCGAGCAACCGGAATATCTGTCCTGTTCACCGCCGCTTTCTCGCTGCCTGCAACTCTCAATGTAATCACACCCGGAGACCCCGTTTTGATACTGCTTCAGCGCCCTGCCGCATTACCAGAATCGGCCGCGACTCCAGTCCTTGCTGTAACCCGACAGGGCCTGCTAACCGCATGCCTGCTGATACTCAGAGTGGCAGCCTGTATAACCTGGGCTTGGCTCGCGGTTGCCACAACCAGGCGCGATTTGGTATTCGCGTCACTGCGCCGCCTGGGAATCCCAAAAGTGGTGGTGGAAATAACGGCAATGACCTACCGATACCTCGTGCTACTCTTAAAGACGGCCGAGGAGATGCTTATCGCCCTGAAAAGCCGTTCTGCAGGCAAACCGCGATTTACCCAACACCGAACAGCCATAGGAGGCATAATCGGCGCCCTGGTTGCCAAAGCTTCGCATCTAAGCCATGAGGTTCACCTTGCTCGCGTCTCCCGCGGGTACCGAGAAGCCGGCTCCTCAACCGAAATTCCCAAACCCAGCACGCGGGACGTTCTGAGCTTTGCACTGCTGATTGCTGTCGCAGTATTTGCCATTCTCTTGGATCGGAGGCTCTGGTGAACAATAACACAATTTTTTCGCTTGATACAATTGGATACCAATACCCCGACGGAGTAGCCGCCCTAACCGAAATATCCCTCGAAATAAAGGCCGGAGACTGCGTCGCTTTTATAGGGGCCAACGGGTGCGGCAAAAGCACCCTGCTTAAGCTACTCAACGCCCTTATCTTTCCCACCGAGGGAACCATATCGGCTTTCGGCCGTACACTCACGCCCGATGCCTTAGCCAACCCGGAATTCGCAACCATGTTCCGGCGCAGTGTGGGTCTTGTGTTTCAAGACCCAGATGTTCAGCTCTTCTGCTCAACCGTGGAGGAAGAAGTTTCTTTCGGACTGCTGCAGCTCGGCTTTCCGAAGGAAGAAGCCGCCGCCCGCGTGGAAAAGACCATCGATGAACTCAGAATAGCCCACATACGGCACCGCCCTCCTTACCGGCTGAGCGGAGGGGAAAAGCGCAAAGTGGCATTGGCCAGCGTGCTGTGCCTCGAACCCGAAGTCCTTCTGCTGGATGAACCAACGGTTGGCCTGGATGCAAGAAGCCAAGGGGAGCTTATCGATTTGGTTTGGAAACTCCGCGGCGAGGGGAAAACCATCGTTACGGCAACACACGATCTTTCCATCATCCGAGAGCTTGCGGGCTTTGTATACGTAATCGGGGAAAACCACCGCCTCATGTTCAAAGGAACCCCTCAGGAAGTTCTGGGGAACCAAAACCTGCTTCAGGAAGCCAATCTGTTGCACGTCCACTCACACCAGCACGATGGTGAGATTCACAAGCACTTCCACATTCACCAGCCGCCCCATCCGGAAACCGGCGGCCGCGAGCACCACGAAACGTAAACCGTCCCCTAACTCGAAAGCATTCCCCAAACCAACGAATCGATAAACCAAAAAGCCAGCAATCCAGCCTAACCCTCCGCAAAAACAAAGAAGTTTGCCGATTATGGCTTGCCTCGGCAAACTTCTCCCCAAAAGTTTTGATAAACAAGCTGGGCGGACCGTAGTGTTTACCGCAGTCCGCCCGATTTAACTACTGCAGAGGGATCGCCACCACTGCACCGGTGTCGGTTGTAACCACCACGACGCTTACCTCGCCAGCCGCGGTGGCGCGGGACATCGCCGGTGCGCTGGGCTTACCGGGTATGATCACCGCGTACCGCTTGGTCGGGTCGCCCACGCTCACCACATGGAGAACCGTGTTGTTATCAACAGCGGCTGGGGCGTACACGTAGCTCACGTCGGTGGCAGTCTTGGCTCCGGCAATGAGGGCTTGGCTCAGGTTGCCCTGCAAACCGGTTACCAGCGGTGCTCCCTGTACAGTCTTCAAGTCAACCGCATGGACCGAGCCATCCTGAGCGGGGACATACACGGTGTTCGGCAGGCCGTTGGCGTCCACCGTTACGAACGTTGCACCGGTAACAGGCGCCTTTGCATCGTACGGGCTGTTGCCGATGAACTTGCCCGTGGTGGCGCTCAGCACGTACACCTTACCGTCCTTGCTCGCGAACACAACGCCCCGATCGGCGCCCTCCCTGGTCAGAAGCGGCGTCACGAACGGCGGCGAGATCAGCTCGTCGCTTACGGCGATCGGGAACTCGGTCCCGCGGGTTGTCAAGTCGTCGGCGTTGAGCCTGTAGATATTGCGGCCAGCGCCTACCCACAGATCGAAGTTGAACGGGGCCTCAAGCCCAAGCAAACCTACCGACGGGCTGGTGACCATCTCTGTGCCGGGCGTCAGGTCCTGAGACACGGCCACTTCGGCGCCGGTTTGGGCATCCAGCTTGTGGATGCGGCCTCCAGCATCCGGCACGAACACGAACAGCTTGCCGGTTGCGTCTGTCTGAACGGCCGCGGTCGCGTTAGGCGCCGGACCGCCAGGCAGTGCGGCCACGTTCCACAGCACGGTGCCGGCTCCGGGGGCTCCCGCCGCTGCTATCTTCGCCACTCGCCCGTTGCTGGTGACCACGTATACGGCGTCGCTCTTCACGGTCGGCCTGCCCACAATTGCTCCGGCGTTCGCTCCAAGATCGGCCGGTTGGGCAAAGACCGGCACACCCGTGCTGGCATTCAGCGCGTACACACGGCCCTGCGAGTCACCGAAGTAAACCGTGTTGCCAATCGTAGACACCGAAGAGCCAACCACACCGGTCACGCCTATAATCGGGCGGAGGTCATACGTCCACTGAGCGCCCGCTATCAAGCCACCCGGCCTGGCCGTTGCGGTGATGTCGCTCTCAACATTCTGAGCGTTGGCCATGGTCACCTTGACCGGCGTCAGCAGGGAGCTGTCCAGCGGCTTCAGGTCGGTAGCGCCGATGAAGTTGATGGTGGCAACCGCACCGCTTCCGCCCTCGGTGAAGGTCTTCGGATGTACAATCACCACGCGAAGCTGGCGCAGTTCGGGATTACCGGCTACTTCGGTATCATCAGCGCGGACCACTGCCTGCGGATCGAGGGCTATCTCGGCGAGCTTCACGCTGGCCGGATCGAACTTACCAAGGCTCGCCTTGTAGGTCACGGTCAGATCGAGGGCCGCCATGCTCTGCGCATTGTCAACCCTTATCACTACCGGACCGGAAGGATCAGGCCCTGGCTTCACCGGTATCACGTTCACGCTCACCACGTTCGCCGCCACAGGAGGTGCCACCACCTTCGCCGTTACTAACCCGTCTTTCCACCTTACCTCGGGTATGGGCTGGTTGTTCACATCTATGAACTCTGCCCTTACCACCTTCACTGGGAACTGCTCCCCGTCCTTCGCATCCGCGGGTATCGTCAACGGCAATACCATCAACTCTCCAGGACCATTCACAGACTTGGCCGCCACCACTATCACATCCGCCTGGCTGCCTACTACGTTCGTGCTTATCTGGTCATCCGCTCCTAGCAGCGCTCCCTTCTTCGCTGTACCAGCTGTTAGCCTTCCTACTTCAAATACGATCCTTCCTGCTCCAATGTCCTTGCTCGCGGCACTCAGGCTTATCGGCAGCTCAACCGTGCTACCAGGTGCTCCCTCTGCACTGCCTACCTCTATCTCTACCACCTTCGCCGGAGGCGGTACCAACGGCCTCACTCTCACTACTCCGCCTCGTACCTCTACCACCAACGCCTCGTTGTTCGCTCCTATGAACTCACTCGCTGCTACACTTACTGTTACCTCTTTCCCTGCTTGGTCCGCAGGTACCCTTATCGGCAGGCTGAACAATACCCCTGGCCCATCCACTGCTCCAGGGCTTACCACTATCACCTGCGGCCTGCTCGCATTCGTCCTGTCCGTCCCTACCTGCGTGTTCGCTACCTTCTCAAACAAACTCCCTGCCAGCGTAGCATCCCCAGCCGCACTCAGCGGACCAAGGTCCAACACCATCTTCAGTGCTCCTACCCCTTTCACATTTCCATCAGCTTCTACTACCAACGTCGCTACGCTGTCCGGATCCACCTCCATATCTCGTACCTTCACCACTCCTACTGGAGGAGCTCCGACCACGGTAACCGTACCCGGCTGTACATTCACAGCCAGCGGGTTGTTCGCCACGTCTATGAACTCCACCGTTGCTGTAACGGTGAACTTCTGGCCCTCAGTAGCGGTGGCCGGGATCTGCACAGGAATGGTGAACAATGTGGCAGGAGCATTCTTGCCGCCCGGGGTAAGCAGAATCACCTGAGGAGCACCAGGGTTAGTTAAGTCCGTCCGCACTATGTCGTTCGGACCGCTGAACAGGGTGCTGGTTGCCTCGCCTACGGCCGTGAGACCACCCAGGTTCAGGTTCACTCTGGCTCCGCCCACATTGACGAGGTTCTCAATATCCACAGTCAGCGGAATAGTAGCCCCAGGAGCCCCGCTTGCATCCCTTATAATCACCAAACCGGGCAGCGGCGGCGGTATTTGACCAACCGTTATAGTTCCATCACGAGCGAGGAGTGGGAGAGGCTGATTCAGATGGTTAATAGCCTCGATGATGCTCAACCGAATCAGGAACTGTGTTCCGGGCAGAGCACCCTCCGGCACCTTTACAGGTATTGTGAACACGGTACCAGGCCCGTTAGCGGCACCCGGGCTGACTATCAACACGCGAGGTGCACCGGGCACGCTCAAATCGGTTTCAATCTGCGTGTTCGGAATACCGGCAAATATACCGCCTTCCAGAGTCGCCTTACCGGTTGCTGTGAGGCCGCCCAAATCCAAGGCGAAGCTTGCCCCGGCCAAATCTTTCACTTGCTCATTGGCGGCTATCTGCAGATTTACCGTAGCGCCCGGGTTCACACCTGTTACGCTCACAACCGATACAATGCCCGGGATCTGCTCTTTAACCCTGATGCGGCCGGAATCCGGAGCCACCAGCAGTGGAATAAGCTGGTTGTTCATATCCACTGCTTCCAGCCCCTCGAGCAGCACCAGGAACTCCTGGCCGGCCACTGCCGTATCGGGCACCTTCACGGGGATTGTAAACACCACGCCAGGACCGCTCACCGCGCCGGCACTCACCAAAATCACCTGCGGACGGCCGGCATCCACCCGGCTTGTGGCTATCAGGGTATTCGGCACCCCCGCAAACAAGGTTCCCTCTATCGCGGCGTCGCCAACAGCCGTCAGTCCGCCCAGATTCAGTGTGGCGCGCACCCCGCCCAGGTTAGCCACTCCAGCACCGATGCTCACACTGAGCGGAAACACCTCTCCGGGCAGAACTTCCCGCGGATCAACGCGGATGAACTGATCAACCGCCTGCACCAACACGCCGCCGTGTTGGACTATAACCTCAATAGGCTCGTTGTTGGAATTCAGCGCCTCTGCGTAAGCAATCTGTACGGGCAGAACTGTTCCGGGCTTCGCATCGGCCGGCACCTGAACGGGAATGCTGAACAGCACTCCCGGCCCGTTCACCGCACCAGGAGTCACTATTATGACCTGCGGGCGGCTCGGATTGCTTCTGTCGGTACCTATCTGGTCGTTGGGCCCGGCAAACAGGCTTCCGGCCAATGTGGCATCACCAACCGCTGTTAAACCTCCGCCCAAGTCTAGTGTCACGCGCAAAGCAGCAAGATCGCGAACATCGGCGTTGGCCGTCACGCGGATCATTGCCACCGAGCCGGGCTGAGCGGGGGTGATACCGACAGAGATGGTAGCCACAGCCAGCGAAACAACCGTTACACTCCCGTCCTGCCTGACCACAGCCAACGGGTTGTTTGCACCATCAACCAGCTCCGCCTCGCGGATAACAACGGGGAACACCTGACCGGGCTTGGCCGTCTTGGGTATTGCAACCGGTATCGAGAAAATCGTTCCGGGACCGCTCACGGTTGTTGGGCTGATCGCCACCACCTGCACAACACCCGGAGCAGGTACATTAGTGGCAACAACATCGTTGGGACCGGAGAACAGCGGACCGCGCACAGCGTCGCCAGCCGCTGTCAACCCTATCATAGAAAGGGTTACACTTGCTCCGCCTAAACCAACGACTCCCGCAGAAATATTAACAGGTACGGACACTGTTTGCCCCGGTGCACCCGTAACATTGGCCACCGACAGCACCGGTGCTTTGGGCTCAGCCACCGCCACCGTGCCACCGAATGCTCGAACCGCAACCGGATTGTTGGTGGCATCAACCACCTCCACCTTGGAAACTTGAAGCTGGTAAACCGTTCCAGGTGCGGCCTGCGACGACACGGTTACCGGAAGCAAAAACAGCGTACCCGGACCCGCCGTTGCTTCTGGGGATAATGCTACCACCTGTACTTGGCCCGGAGTCGCCAAATCTGTGGCTATTACATCCCTCGGGCCCTGAAATACAGTGCCCCGAATTGCTTCACCGAACTGAAGCGCCGGAGCGCCAGCCGGTGCTTGTACCCGGATGCCCAAAGATACACCGCCAATCTGCGGTATATCGCTTACAGTAACCGCTACGTTAACTGTGGCACCCGGCTGTGCCGAGACATTGCCAACAGTTACCACTCCCTGCGCCAGAACAGGTGTAGCTGCCAGCAGCAGCCCCAGCACAAGCAAACTCAGATATCTTCTCACAACACCCACTCCCCTCTTACTCGTGCCTACCATAGTCCAATTGCAACTCTCAAGCCGAATCGAAAGATTACCTTTCGAACGGCTTACCGCGGGTGCCTCCGCGGCGTACGACTAACAGCGTCAATATCCTCCAATCCGAGAGCCTGCCAGTTCAACCAACAGCCTGTCGGCAAACCCTCCGTTTAAGATGCCTTTTGAAGCATTATCCTCAGGTCTTTCAAAGTGACCTTGCCGTCGCCGTCCATGTCGGCAGCCCGCCTTTGGGCTTCGGTAGCAGTTTGAGGCCGGAGAAACACACTCATAGCGATTTGAACGTCCACCTTCGTGATGCGGCCATCACCGTTCATATCGCCCTTAATGGCCACTGGAGCTGCAGACACAAGTCCTGAAACCAGAACCAGCGTAGCAGCAGCACCAAAAAGCTTTCTCATCACTGCCATAGCGCTAACCCTCTTGTGCCAACATTTGGGTCCTGGAGCGGATGCTTAAAATGCACCCGCTCCAAGAACAATCGGTTTAACTAGATCCGCCAGCTCCCTGATCGTGCGGTGGAACAGGCGGCAGTCCCAGCGAAACCCGCAGCAGTGCCCGCAGATCGCCAACGTTGAACTTGCCGTCCTGGTTCATATCCACTATGAGCACTTTCTCGGGATCAGCCGCTTCACCCAGGAAGTACAACTGAATAGCCGCCTGCAGATCCGCCAAATCGATCTTTCCATCGGGCACTATATCGCCCAGCAGGAATTCTCTGGCTCTCACAATCACCTTGCCGCCGGTAACGGTTACCGGTATCTCCTCGGCCGTCTCCGTTGTAAGCGATGCCAAGGTTACGCTAACCGCATACTCTCCGGGAGCCAGTCCGGGTGACACCCTCAGAGGAATTGTCAGCAGCGTGCCGGGACCATTGCCGCCCCTGGTGCTGACGACGCCGAATGTGGCTTCACCGGGAACGGATGTGTCAACCGCCAGCAATCCGCCAGGCGGTATCACACCGTAAGACACCCGATCCGCTTGTACCACACCAAGAGGCCCGAAGTTAATGCCTATCCTGGCGCCGGCAACCCCAACAACCTTTTCGTTCACCTTCACGAGGATGTTCACAACCTGACCGGCCAACACCGACGCCGGCTCTGCCACAACCGTAAGAGCCGCTTCAGGCGCCGGACCCACAGCGATTTCACCGTCAATTAGGTTCAGCGGCAGAGACTGTCCAGCCTCGTTAACCAGGTTGATCTGGCTGATAGTCAAAGGATATACCCCTTGGGCCAAGTCTGGCTTAAGCCGCAGAGGTATGGTGAACAGCGTTCCCGGCCCATTGCCGCCGGATGCAGAAGCCACCGCCAAACTCACCTGACCCGGCACATCGGTATTCACAACCAGAATACCACCGGCCGGAACCACTCCGTACTTAACGCGATCCTTTTCCACAGAGCCGATATTACCGAACTTCAGCACCAACTGAGCTCCTGCCACACCGACGGCCTTGCCGTCCACTTTCACCTCAATATTCACCAAACCGCCCGGCACACTCTGATAAATGCCCACCGCCACCATCGGCACCGGAGGGCCAGCAACAACCTTCACGCTGCCGGGAACCAATGTGGTTTCCACGGATTCGCCGGTTTCGCTTACCAGCTCCGCCTTAGTTATCTCCACCGGATACTCTCCTTCACGGAGATCCGGTCGCAGTCGAATCGGAATGGTCAACAAATCGCCAGGGCCAGCCCCAGCCTGGGTTGACGCAATCCCAACACTCACCTCACCCGGCGTGGCCGTATCCACAACCATCACCGCCCCTGCGGGCAGCACTCCGTACTTCACGGCATCGCGGATAACGGCGCCGATATCTCCAAACTTAACCGTCACCTGAGCGTTTGCAATCGAAACGCCGGGGGTTGTTAACTGAACCACCAGATTCGCCACACCACCAGGAACCGCTTCCACCGAGAGCAGCTTGAGTTCGGCAACAGCCACCACGGTAATCTGGCCGGCTTCCACATCCACAGGAATCAGCTCGCCTGCTTCGTCGTTAAGCTCGGCGATCTCCAATGTTGCCGGATACCTTCCCGCCGGCAGATCGCTCTTCAGCTTGATAGGAACCGTCAGCAATGTTCCCGGACCGTTGCCGCCGGTAGTGGCAGCGATGGCGACATTCACCTCACCCGGCTTTGTGGCGTTGACCTGCATCAACCCACCAGCGGGAATCACACCATATGTTACAGCGGTTTCGTCAACCGTACCTATGTCTCCGAATTTGAAGAGAAGATGAGCTCCGGCTACTCTTTTTACCGCCTCGCTAACCTTGATTTCGACGTTTACAACCTCGCCGGCTTTAGCCTTGTACTCGCCAACGCTGATCTTTCCCTTCTCGGGAGCTCCTACAGTGATCTTGCCGCCTACTGCGGTGGTTGGAATTACATCACCGTTTACATCGTTCAGCTCGGCAACAACCAAATTGAGCTGGTACACCGAACCGAGAACCGCATCCACTGGAACCTTGATCGGTATTGTGAGCAGAACACCCGGACCATTTCCGCCTTCAATGGCCGCAATTGCCACATTCACCTGACCCGGCACATTTGCATTAACCTGCATCAATCCGCCGGCCGGGATTACTCCGTACGTAACTCCAGCCGCATCTGCAACCAGGTTCGGGCCGCCGGCCGGAGTCACCGTTTTGAAATCCAACAGCACCTGGGCGCCAGCCACCCCACGCACCGCCGCGTCAACACTTATCTCAACCCTAACGGTGTCCCCGGGGTTGGCTATGTATTCGCCCACAGAAATAGTCTGGGCAACCACCGGAGCTATTGATAGGAGTAGCCCCATTACAACTAGACCCAGTGTCCTTTTCACTACACCCACTCCCCTCTGCTTGTGCGTATAAGCCAAGCCTTGCCCCGTGTCGGGATTCGGTGCAATTCCCCCCGGGGCACCTAATCCCTTTTACTTTTACTGCCGCCTGCCGAAAGGTAGGCTCACACCAGAAGGCCCTTACTTAGGCCTCAAGCACATCAACTTGGGGCAGGGCATGGTAGGGACGGCCATCAAGACCGCCCCTACCAGTCCTGTATCACTCAGGGGACGTCGCTAACTAGGCACCCACATCGGGCAGGCCCAGAGCCCTGCGCAGCATAATGCGCAGATCGGCCAGGCTCAGTTTGCCGTCGTTATTGACGTCCACGATCTTCACCTTCGCAGGATCAGGCTGCGCCTGGAACGCGAGCAGGATGGCCGCCTGAACGTCATCCACCGTCAGCTTGCCGTCACCGGTCAGGTCGCCAGGAACCACAGCCGGAGGAGGAGCAACCTCGGCCACCACGACCTTGCCGCCGGTTACCGTCACAGGAATATCAGTGCCGGTTGGATCGTTCAGGGACGCCAGCGTGATGTTAATCGGGTACTCACCCGGCTTCGCATCAGCCGCAACCTTGATCGGGATGGTCAACAGGGTGCCAGGGCCGTTGCCGCCGCTTGTGGCCACCACGCCGATGTTCGCCTCGCCCGGCGTGCCCAGATTCACGGCGATGAAGCCGCCAGCCGGAATCACACCGTACTTAACATCGGCCTCTGCGGTCACGGCACCCAGCGCGCCGAAGTTCACAACCACCTGAGCACCAGCCACATTCTTGGCCGCCTCGTTGACGTTGATCAGGATCTTCACAACGTCACCAGGCTTCACAGGTGTGGCTGGATCAGTGGCAACGGTGAGAGCAGCACCAGCCGGAGGAGGAGGCGGAGCAACCTCTTCAACCGTCACGGTCACAGGAGCGCTCTTCACACCGTCGGCAGTGGCCGTGATCGACGCGGTGCCCTTAGCCACAGCGGTCACCTTGCCGGACGCATCCACGGTAGCTACCGCAGGCGCGGAGCTCTCCCACGTGAACGTCTTGCCGGCGATCTCTTTGCCCTGAGCATCCAGAGCCTTGGCCGTCAGCGTAGCGGTCTCGCCAACCTTCAGCGTCACGGTTGCGGGCGTCACTTCAACCTTCGCCACCGCCGCAGGAGGAGGCGGCACCACGCCCTTAACGGTGATCTTACCGTTGCCAAGCGTCAGGCCGGTCAGCACGTTCCCTGCAGGGTCGTTCAAGTCAGCCGTGACCAGCGTCAGCGCATACTCTCCAGCAGCCAGGTCCGCCTTCAGCTTGATCGGTATCGTCAACAGCGTCCCAGGACCATTGCCGCCGCTTGTCGCTACCACGCCGATGTTCGCTTCTCCGGCCACTCCAAGGTTCACCGCTATGAACCCGCCTGCCGGTATAACGCCGTACTTAACATCGGCCTCGGACGTCACGGCGCCAATGTCTCCAAACTTCAGCAGCACCTGGGCGCCAGCCACGTTCTTCACCTTGTCGCTGACCTTGACCTCGACGTTCACCACGTCGCCGGCGTTCGCCTCATAGCTCCCTACCTGAATGTCTGCACCAGCAGCAGGAGGAGGCGGAGGAGGCGCAGCACCGGCAATGGTGATCTTGCCGCCCACAGCCTTGGTAGCAATGATGTTGCCCGCTGGATCGTTCAAATCCGCCGTAACCAGGTTCAGGGCATACACCGCACCCGGAACGGCGTTGGCCGGAACCTTCAACGGAATAGTCAAAAGTGTTCCAGGACCATTGCCGCCGCTCGTCGCCACCACGCCGATGTTGGCCTGGCCCGGAACACCCAGGTTCACGGCTATAAATCCACCAGCGGGAATGACCCCGTACTTCACGTCTGCCTCGCTAGTTACCGACAAGGCAGGTCCGCCAGCCGGAGTCACCGTGCTGAAATCCAACAGCACTTGGGCGCCTGCTACATTCTTTACCTGGTCATCAACCTTGACCTCGACGTTAACAACGTCGCCTGGATTGGCGGTGTACTCACCGACGCTTACCGTCTGTGCGAACACAGGCACCGCCAGCAGCAACCCTAGCGCAACCAAACCCAGAATTCGTTTCACTTTAGCGTCACTCCCCTTTTCCTTGGTTTCTAGCAGCATCCGCCAGCCCATGGCCGATGCTTGCTATGCACCTCAGCTAAGCATACTGGTCTTGCACAAACCTCACAACTCTCCGTAAGTCGTGCAGACCTGTTGCCTTAGGATATGATTTGGCACCCTTCGCAGAAGTCCTTCCGCTTCTGCGCATCTTTCAACCGCTTTCTCTCTGGCCAACCACCTCCTTTCTGTGGGTCTTCCCTTTGAGCCTGCCCTCCTACTCAGCCGGTCTGGCCAGGGCAGCAGAAGAATTTCCCTATTAGAGTGCCTTATGAGAAATTCCAAAGCGCATAGGATTGAATCTACTGACGGTTATTAAAGCAATCAACATAGAGGCAGGGAACACCAAGCATTCCCTTCCAAAGAGGAGGAATACAACGCGCTGCACGAAATTCCTTCCACCGCGCACGCATTCGGAGACAAGATTTTGCAACTCTCTGCAAACGCACGAGAGCATGATCGAACCTCGTCGAGTCAAGCGCCCACCAAACCAAACCGGAAAAGCAAAAGCATCTAATGCCTCTGGCCTGCGATCTGCCGGCCCCTCTATTCAACGGGACGCCGCCTGACGAACGCCAAGCTCTCGCCCCAGTCACATTCTCTATATACGCCCTTCTGCCCAGGAAGTCAAGAGCTTACTGGCATTCTTCGAGTATTCACTTCCAAATAACCCTTCAACGCCCTCCAGCGCAACCCTGCCAACCAAAAACAGCGGACGGTCTGTCAATTCCACAGCCACCCTCTGCCCACCCTCCAACTGTATCTGCCCTCCCAAAGCATCGTATGCGTCCAGTTTGCCTTTTGGAACCAGAACCACCCTTGTGCGTACCCCGCTCGACCACAGCACCGTTATCTGCTTTCCATCCCGATCAAACACCACGCCGTGCAAACCCTTCGGCAGCTCCATACGCCGCCTGAATGTGGCGCCGCCAACCACAGAAAGCAGGTGCACCGCCGCATTGTAAGCCGCCTTCGGTTCCCAGTTCCCCCACCGAACCAAGCCGAAACCCGACTCCACCGCGTCTTCTCCGCTCCAGGCAAAACAGTGCCATACGATTAGCGGAACACCCTCGCTTAAACACACAAGCACCGAGCGAACCAGATACCACGCCTGCAGATCCTCGCTAACCCCGCTCCAGTTACTGCTGTAGCCCCAACCGGCCACCCAAACAAACGGCTTGCTTCCCCTGGCAAACCTGTCCACAAGCTCCCTAATCCGAGATAAATCGCTCAAAACGCTTTCAGGCGGCTCCGAGCGCATCGGCTGAACGGCCACTGCATCCACACTGCCCAACAGCCCCCTCGCAAAAGCTTCGCGCAGATACTCCAAATCCACCCCAGAAAGCGCACCGGATGAAACCAAAGCCCCTCGGTCCACCTCTTTTATGCGACGAGAAGCTTCCTGCAACAAAAGCGCATACTCGGAGGGCTTAAGCGGACCAAACTCCCCTCCAACGTTAGGACGGTCCCAAACCTCCCACAGGCGCCATTTGCCCCTCAACTGGCGCACCGCCGCGGCGCAAAACTCCCCAAACGCCGTTCGGGCTTCCTCGCCGGCAACCGAACCGCCTCCGTACAGAGAATTGGAGCCGCCAAGCACCAACACAACCTTCAGACGCCTGCGGTCCAGCTCTCGCACCAAAGCGGCGTATTTTTCAAACCGATAAACGCCCTTCTCGCTTTCCACATCTTTCCACAAAACGCGCAAACGCACCCAGCGAAAGCCGGCCTTGGCAACCCTATCCGCCAAATCCGAGCTGTTTTCCAAAACCGGAATGTCCACGCCAAATGCATCCGCCAACCTAAGCGCAGGAAGTTCGCCATCAGAGCGCCGGGCGCCGCAAACACAGCCCAGCACCCATACAAAAAGAACGGCTAATGCCCTCAGATGGCGAACGCCGCTTGACATACTTCCTCTCCCAGTGATAGAATTTCGGTTGCCGGCGGAGCGATGTCCGAGCTGGCTGAAGGAGCACGCCTGGAGAGCGTGTATGGGGGCAACCCCATCGTGGGTTCGAATCCCACTCGCTCCGCCATTTTTCTTTTCCCTACCCTCATTTCGACCTCCGCTTGCTCCCTGATAAGGTATTCTCCAATGTGGAACTTCGCACCTTGCAAAACCGCGGAACAAATACAGCCAAACAACCACCTAAATTCCGCAAAACCACTGGAAAACGAAACCCCATGGCGCCGGGATCCAAAAGCTTTTGTCCGAGGAGTATAAAAGAGGCAAAAATAAAACAGCCCGGCTGGGGTGCAGCCGGGCCCGAGAGGGAAGGTCTGTGCACCAGGTCATGGCAGGGAAGAGGATGAAGTATTGCTCAAGCCTACCCCGCTCGCTGGCACCACTTACTATGACGCAGAAGTTCGCAAAAAGTTACGCATTTTCAGCGTCAAATTTCGAAGCAATTTTGTGTGACTTCTCGCCCAACCCAGGAGTCAACTTTACTGGAAGGTGAAACAAGCAGAGCCATGAATTCTCTAAGTGAGCGGGTTTTTCACCGCAAAACCAAAAGTCCGGAGGAAATTCAAATCAAAACAGGCTTATCAAACTTCATCATAACCCAACTTGCGCTCTTGGCGGTTTTATGGGCAGGATGTTTCCCCTTAGGGAAAGCCTTTGCGGCCCCGGAACCCGACCGCCAGGTACCTTTCAAAGTCAGCAGTGTTAGACTGGCCGGCTTCCTCCAGCCGAGAATCATTGCCAACGCCAGATCCCGCCTCCTGGCCATGGATGAAGGCGCTCTGCTGGCCGGCTTCGAACGCCGCCCTGGCACTCAGGCCTGGATAGGGGAACACGTTGGCAAATGGCTGCACGCTGCATCCATCACGTGGGCCTACACTGGCGATCCATCCCTGCGCGCCAAGATGGACCGCGTGGTAAACCGCCTCCTAAGAACCCAAAAACCCGACGGCTACCTGGGAACATACCTGGATAAAGACCGCTGGACAAGCTGGGACGTGTGGGTTCACAAATATGTTCTGCTGGGACTGCTGAGCTACTACGAGCGCACAGGGGAACCGCGCGCACTGGATGCCGCGCGTAAAATCGGCGACCTGCTGGTCAGCACTTTCGGACCGGGGAAGCGCGATATCATCGCCTCTGGCGAGCATGTTGGAATGGCGGCCACCAGCGTGCTCGAACCAGTCGTTCTGCTTTACCGAGCCACAGGAGATTCACGCTACTTGGATTTCGCCAACTATATAGTGTCCAGTTGGGACCAGCCGAACGGGCCCAAAATCATCCAAAGCCTGCTATCCACGCACTCTGTGGCCCAAACGGCCAACGCCAAAGCCTACGAACTGATGTCCAATCTGGTGGGCCTGTGCGAGCTTGTCCGCACAACCGGCAACCGCAGTTTGCTCAAGCCGGTCCTCATCGCCTGGGATGACATAGTGCGCCGGCGCATGTACATAACCGGTGGAACCAGCCTCAACGAGTACTTCCAAAAAGACTACTACCTCCCAAACGAGGGCAACGTTTCCGAAACATGCGCCACCGTGACGTGGCTCCAGCTCAACCTACAGCTTTTGTACCTCACCGGAGAGCCGATCTTCGCAGACGTGGCCGAGAAAATCATCTACAACCACCTGCTTGCGGCCCAACACCCGTATTCCGCCACATTCTGCTACTTCACCCCGCTTTCCGGCTACAAGCGGTACACATCGGAAATGAACTGCTGTGTCTCAAGCGGACCAAGAGGCATAGCGCTGATACCCACCTTCGCCTACACTCTCACATCTAAAAGCATCTGTGTGAACCTCTACAACACAGGTATAGCGTCTCTGCCGCTCTCGCCAAAAGTCACGGTTGTTATACATCAGCGCACCCTGTACCCACTTGACGGCGGGGTGGAATTGAACATCGACCCGTCTCACCCGGTCCGCTTCGCCCTGTCACTGCGCATTCCGTCGTGGTGCCCGAAAGCTGTGGCTTCTGTTAACAAGGGGAAACCAATCGCCGGCAAGCCCGGGACCTACCTAAGCATATATCGACAGTGGCGCCAAGGAGACCGCGTTACGCTGAGGATGGAGATGCCGGCCGTCCTGATTAAAGGAACGCACACAAACCAAGGCCTCTTCGCCATCCGCCGGGGCCCGCTGGTGCTGTGCGCCGACGAAGCACTTAACCCGAAACTGCGCCCCATCACCATGGCCGGCCTGAACGCCAACGCCGCATCCGAACTTAAACCCGCCAGGAGAACCGGTACAGGCGCCATACGCGAACGGGTCTTCGCCGCGCCTGGCTTCATGTTGGAAAGGCAAAACGGTGGAGCCGTAAAACCGATCCCCAGAACGGTCTTCCTTATCCCCTTTGCCGAAGCAGGCGCAACCGGCGGAAGATACTCTGTATGGCTGCGCGCCCCGTCGTAGCCCGGTGTTGCTCCACCCTTCACCTTCACTAGCCGCCAATTTCTTGCTTCCAAAACCGCCCTAAAATTCATCCCCGGTCTGCACACTGCGGAGCGGGGAAGCCTGTTTCCCTTCGCCCGCGTGAAGCGCAGGAGAAAGGCCGGAGATAAGGGAAACATGCAACCCTCCCAAGGCGCCTGCTTTGGCACTAAAATCGGCGTGAATACAGTGTTATAATAGTAATGCCAAAGTTAAATTTGCGTTGGGCACCAGTTAAAAAATTTCCCCCAGCGCGGTTTTGGAGCTGAGCAAGATGGCAAAAGATATTGTTGTGCGCGTTGCAGGAGAAGGCGGCGAAGGCGTTATAAGCACCGGCGAGCTTCTCACCAAAGCACTGGCGCGCTCTTCCCTTCGAATTTTCGCTTTTCAAACCTATCCGGCCGAAATCAAGGGCGGACCCGCAATGTTTCAGGTCCGCGCCGCCCCCCACGAACTGTTCTCGCACGGAGAGCAGGCGGACGTTTTGGTGGCTTTCAACGCGGAAGCTTGGGAACTGCACCACACCATCTTAAAACCCGACGGCGTGGTTCTGTACGACCCTGCCGAAATGCCCTCCATAGACGGCCGCGTTGCAAGCTATGCCGTCCCCCTCTCCGAAATATCTGCAAAGCAGATTGGTGTTAAGCTAACAAAAAATGTAGTGGCCCTGGGAGCGATCGGGAAGCTGGTTGGCCTTCCACTGGAGCCCTTGGTAAGCGTAATTCAGGACAAATGGGGCCGCAAAGGCGAAGGTGTCGTTGCCAAAAACCTGGAGGCCCTGCGTGCGGGTTACAACTACATAGCCGAACACGTTCCCGCACCCATCTATTCCATCCCCGAGAGCAAAGAGGGCCGCTGGCTTGTTCTTAAAGGCAACCAGGCCATCGCAATCGGTGCCACTGCGGCGGGCTGCAGATACTACGCCGGCTACCCCATAACCCCGGCATCCGACATCCTTGAGTGGATGGCTGCAAACCTCCCCCGCTTCGACGGGATAGTTTTGCAAACCGAGGATGAAATCGCGGCTTTGGCCTCCTGCATCGGTGCATCTTTCGCCGGCAAGAAAGCAATGACCGCCACATCTGGACCAGGCATCTCGCTAATGGTGGAGCTCATAGGCCTCGCCTCAATGGCCGAAATTCCGGTGGTGATAGTTGACGCCCAGCGCGGCGGCCCAAGCACCGGAATGCCCACCAAAACAGAGCAGGGAGACCTGGGCTTAGCGGTTTTCGGCAGCCACGGCGACGCACCAAGAATCGTCTTGGCACCCGCCAATGTTGAGGACTGCCTGTTCACCACCATCCAAGCCTTCAACCTGGCCGAAAAGTACCAGCTCCCAGTGATAATCCTCACGGATCAGTACCTCGCTCAGCGCACCGAAAGCATCCCGTATCCGGATTTAGACTCTGTGGAGATTGTCAACCGCAAAACGCCAACCCCGGAGGATATTCTTGACGGCTACAAACGGTACAAAATCACCGAGGACGGCGTGTCGCCAATGGCACTTCCCGGAATGCCGGATGCCCTTTACGTTGCCGACGGCCTCGAGCACGATGAATGGGGACACCCAAACCTCACTCCCGCCAACCACCGCAGAATGAGCCAAAAGCGCTTCCGCAAGCTTGAATTCGCTTCTCGAGAGAGCGGTTTCGTGCGGATTTACGGCTCTCCCGAAGCATCCATAGGAGTTGTCGGGTGGGGGTCCACCTTCGGCCCCATCCGAGAAGCTGTTGAAGAAGCCAACAAGCGTGGTGTTCGCGTGGCCGCCCTGCACACCAACATGGTGTACCCATTGCCCGAAAAAGAGCTTTCGGAATTCCTCGCGCCCCTCAAATCGGTGATTGTTCCCGAGCTCAACTACACCGGCCAGTTTGCCGTCCTGCTGAAATCAAGATTCTGCAAAGATTTCCACCAACTGAACAAAGTTGAGGGCCTCCCATTTTCTTCCGTGGAGATCCTCGAGAAAATATTGGAGGTTGCAAATGCCTAAAACCGCAGCAGAGTACCGCGGCGAGGTGAAGCCAATATGGTGCCCTGGGTGCGGCGACTTCGCCGTTTTGGCCGCCTTACAAAGATCACTCGCCGCCCAAGAATTAGACCCCAGCAAGCTTGTCATCTGCTCTGGCATAGGCTGTTCTGGGCGTACGCCGGCTTTTGTTAAATGCTACGGCTTCCACGGCGTGCACGGCAGGGTTTTGCCCACCGCCATGGGCGTGAAACTGGCCAACCCAGAACTTACCGTCATCGCTGTCGGTGGCGATGGAGACGGTTTGGCAATCGGTGGAGGGCACTTCCCACATGCATGCCGCCGCAATGTGGACATAACCTA
>Ga0080004_1114799_pt1 | contig 23987 bp, 24 predicted proteins | sample WasSprMetagenome_FD_69207 | JGI IMG/M metagenome (GOLD analysis project Ga0080004, IMG submission 69207) | Sulfidic aquatic microbial communities from Washburn Spring, Yellowstone National Park, USA - WS (SPADES assembly) (version 2) | ecosystem: Environmental > Aquatic > Thermal springs > Hot...
GCATAGCCGCCCCCCCACTAGCCATTGGGCTCGCCCTTAGGCGCGAGCCGCTGGTTGAGACCGCTAAGCGGGCGTTGCGCGCGGCTTTAGCTGCGCTGAAGCCGGGCGTCGAGCTCAGCGAGGTGGGAGGCTCTGTGGAAAGCGCGGTCAGAGCCGCTGGTTTCAAACCCATCAGCAACCTGAGCGGGCACCTCATGGATAAGTACACGCTGCACGCTGGCAAGCACGTTCCAAACGCCCGCTCGGAGCCTTGCGGAAAGGCCCTGGTCGGCGAAGTTTACGCTGTCGAACCGTTCGTGACCGACGGCGCGGGATACGTCGTCGAAGCGGAGGGGGGCACGATATACAGGCTCATCAGCACCAGGGGCGTGGGGGACGCGGCGCTGGACAGCGCTATCAAAGGATTGTGGTCAAAGTACAGGGGGCTGCCCTTCTCCGAGAGGTGGGTGTTCAGCGAAGGGGGTGAAAAAGCCCTTTCGCTGCTAAAGGAGCTCGTGAGACTACGTAGAGTCTACGTGTACCCTCCCCTTGTAGAAGCCGGTGGCGGCTTCGTGGCGCAGTTCGAGGATACAGTGCTGCTGCTCCCCGACAGAGCTCTGAACATCACGCGAGTCCTCGAGCTGCTGAAAAAGTAGTTCAGTTCTTAGCGCGCTAGCCGGCAGTTCCGCTCCCGTGCGCTGCTCCGCGGCAGCAGCGCGCTGCATCGCCGCCACCGCGCAAGAGCCGAGAGGGGAGACGCGGGGGCGCACGCTCAGTTTCCAACGCCCAGAGTGTTCCCCACGCCCACGATCAAAGCGGTTTCGCCGGGCTTCACGTTCGCTAGCACCACTTTCTTCGCCTCCTCTTTGGCCTTAACGCAAGCTTCGTAGAGCTCCTTGCTCATCGGCATGAGAGCCTCCTCGGCCGACATCTTGATGAGTATCGCGTAAGGCGTGAGATCGTACTCAGCGAGCAATTCCTCTATGCCGTACTTTTCCACCCCCGTGCCACCTATCGCCACGCCGTAGCCTTCCACGACCTCGCCACTGGTCTCTCCCTCCAGCTTGAGCATCGCGTCGATCGTGACGACGAGCGACAGCGAGGAACCCCACGCCGCTAGGACCCTCCGCACGGCTTCGTCCAACCTTCCTACGCTGCTGCCGGGTCCCTCCGCTTTCACCAGCACGAGCTCCCTACCCTCGTAGGAGGCGCGGTACACGCACGTGTCGGGGACCCCCAAGGGGACCGGCTCCGCCTTCAGCTCCTTTGCGAGCATCGAGAGCACTAACGGGCCAGCCGAATCGCCGATCGGCGCCTGCTTCAGCAGCGCCTCCACCGCACTCTCGTAAGCTCGCACTTCCTCCGCTATGAAGGGCAGCAGCGCGTCCAGCTGCAGCAGCAGCCAGTAGCTCTTGAAACGCTTCGCTAGCACGTAGTTGTGGTTGACGTACTTGAAGATGAGGTTGAGCCCTCTAGCGACACCCACGAGATCGGCGATGACCTCCACCTCCCCCTTGCTCGCGGCTGGCGCCTCCCTCTTCACCTCCTCCTTGAGAGAGAGCTCCTCGCTCCTGAGCACATGCTTCAGCTTCCTCACGAAGCCGAAGGGGTCGAGGGATTCCGGCGGGATCGTGACGGCCTCCACCAGCCGTTTAACCCTAGCTTCCAAGTCGCTCAGATTCACCCTTAAGCTCGACTTCGCCGCAACTTCACCGAACTTCCTCACGGCGGAGGAGATCGCGTAATCGCGAGCGGCCTTGAAAAGCGTGAGGTAGAGCTCTATCTCGCTCGCCAAACGCCTAACCTCGAGTTCCCGCGACACGTAGGAGAAGAACGCGAGTATCACAATGAACGTCAGCAGGTCTAGCAGACCACCGCCATCCATCCTGATGCCGCACCCGTGAGGGCACTTAAAGGCTTTTAGCTTTTCGTAGCGCGCGGCGCGCGCACGCGCTTGCGCCCTATTGCCGCGCAAAGCGCGCGCAAACCTTTATGCGAGGAGCGTTGCCCAACCCCCTGTGGCTGGCTGGTTTAAGCACCTCCCGCACACAGCTGATGTGCTTATCGAGGCGTGGGGCGAGAGCTTGGAAGAAGCTTTCGAGTACGCCGCGCTCGGCGTGACCGAGGTCATGACCGACTTGAGCTCCGTGCGCCCGCTGGAGGAAGTCGAGCTCGCTGCGGAGGGCTTCGACTTAGAGTCGCTGCTTTACGATTGGATAGAGAAGCTTATCGTTCTTTTCGACTCTCGTCAACTCCTCGTGTCTAAGGTCAAAGTGGAGGGGATCAAGGTCGATCCTAATGGTAAGTACAGGCTGAAGGCTCGCGCATGGGGCGAACCGTACGATCCGGAAAGGCACGAGTCCCGCGCGCTCGTCAAGGCGATGACCTACCACATGATGGAAATACGAAAAGAGGATGGCGCCTACAGGGTGCGCTTCGTAGTCGACATATAGCGCGCCGATGGGTTAAAGTTCTATACGGATCTCTTCGGCTAGCGGGTGCACTACGACCCTCCTACCCTGCCTTTCCAAGTATATTACGTTGTAGCGGCTTAAAAACGCCACGTCCGCGTACACGTTAGAGGGCGAGCGCCCTAGCTCCCTCGCAAGCTCGCTCACAGACTTCCCTCCAGCGCGCTTGACGTAGGAGATAAGCTCTACCATGCGGTTCGAGAGAAGCCTCCGGGCTACCTCGAGGGGCAGCTCCTCTTCAATGAGCACCGGCGACTCGCCCTCCTCCTCGTACGCTGCGTATGCCGCAGCTAAGCGGAGGGCCTCCTCGCGCCGACCCTCAGCCTCGAGCTCACCGATCCTTTCCAACAGCTCGTCCGGCCTGAGCCGCCTCTTCAAGCATGCTTTCATATGCTTTCACAAGAATTCATATTCTAATATCATAAAAAGATTTTTATGCCCAGCATTCCGCTTGAAACGCGGAGCAGTATGGTTTCCCTGAGGAAGCTAGAGGACGTCGTGTGGGAGATACCTACAAGCTACAAAAAGGGCATGCGCGTGCCAGCTAGAATTTTCGCTGACGAGTACCTGCTCCAGAAGATGCAGAGCGACTTAACGCTAGAGCAAGCGGCGAACGTGGCGATGCTGCCCGGCATCTACAAGTACTCCATCGTGCTACCCGACGGCCACCAGGGCTACGGCTTCCCCATCGGAGGGGTTGCCGCGTTCGACGCGGAGGAGGGGGTTCTCAGCCCGGGCGGCGTGGGCTACGACATCAACTGCGGGGTTCGGATACTCCGGACAGACTTGAGGTACGAGGACGTCAAGGACAAGCTGCCCGAGCTCACCGAGCTGCTTTTCAGGTACATACCCTCGGGCTTAGGCTCCCGAGGCCGCATCAGCTTGAGCAAAAACGAGCTGGATAGGGTGCTGGCTGAGGGCGTCGAGTGGGCGGTCGAAAGGGGTTACGGGTGGAGCGAAGACCCGGAGTTCATAGAGGAGAGGGGTTCGATGGAGGGGGCCGACCCCTCGAAGGTTTCGGATACGGCTAAGGAGAGGGGAAGGGAGCAGCTCGGCACGCTGGGAAGCGGGAACCACTTCCTCGAGGTGCAGGTCGTCGACAAGATATACGACCCGAGAGCGGCCGCCGAAATGGGAATCACGGAAGTGGGCCAGGTCACTGTGATGATCCACACCGGCTCCCGAGGGTTGGGGCACCAGGTGTGCAGCGACTACCTGAGGGTGATGGAGGTGGCGGTGAGGAGGTACAACATGCCGCTGCCTGACCGAGAGCTGGTGTCGGTGCCTACGAAGAGTCGAGAGGCTGAAGACTACTTCGCTGCGATGAAGGCGGCAGCGAACTTCGCGTGGGCTAACAGGCAGCTGATCACCCACTGGGTGAGGGAAGTCTTCAGCAAGGTTTTCGGCAAGTCGGCTGACGAGCTGGGGCTCCACATAGTGTACGACGTCGCGCACAACATAGCGAAGCTCGAGGAGCACGTGGTCGATGGGGCTCGCAAGCTCGTGTACGTGCACAGGAAAGGCGCTACGCGTGCCTTCCCGCCAGGCCACCCGCAGGTGCCGAGCAGGTACAAGGGCATCGGGCAACCGGTCTTGATCCCCGGCTCGATGGGGACCGCCTCCTACATACTTGTAGGGACGACGAAGGCTATGGAAATAACCTTCGGCTCCGCTCCCCACGGCGCCGGTCGCGTGCTGAGCCGAGAAGAGGCCAAGCGCAGGTACAGGGGTAGCGAGATCAAGAGCTCGCTGGAGAACCGCGGCATCGTGGTTAGAGCAGCGAGCATGGCCGTCGTCGCGGAAGAGGCTCCCGGCGCCTACAAGGACGTAGACCGCGTCGCGGAAGTGGCCGACAGAGCGGGGATGGCGAAGAGGGTTGTGCGCCTCGTGCCGATAGCCGTAGTGAAAGGCTGATCAGCCACCTTCCCCTTTTCTTTTTCTGATTATTGGAGGCTACCTCGCTGAGAGAGCTATCCTTTCTATCTCCTCCTTCCTCCTCAGCGCGTAACTGGAGGGGTCGCCGTAGGCCGCCGCTACTATTTCGTCTGCCAGGCACTCCTCGATGGGCTTAGGGTTGTTAAACGCCGCTAGGCGCGCCCCTTCGCATATGAAGCGCAGCGCCAAGTCCACCCTCCTCTGGGGCGAAACGTCCACTGAAACGTAGTAGAGAATGCCGCCGTAGACCACGCGCGTCACCTCCTCCCTAGGCGAGGCGTTCTCTATCGCCCAGACTAGAACCTGCACAGGGTTCTGACCGGTTTTCAGCTCTATGAGCTCGAACGCTCTCTTAACGATGTTTGCCGCTAGGAACTTCTTCCCAGCGTTCCTGCCGGGCCGCATAAGCTGGTTTATGAGCCTCTCCACGATGGGGACTTTCGCTTTGAGGAAACGAGCCTTCGCGTGCCTACCCTCCGTGTGCGGCACGAGCACCGGCTTCAGGCATATGTACGGCTCTAAGCTTCTGTCGCGCACTTTTACCTCGCTCAAATCCCACTTGCCGAACAGGAGTACGCGCTTTCCGTCGAGCGTCGTCAGCTCGCTCACCGCAAGCCCCAGTGGCGCCGCCGACCCCCTCTTTTAACTCTTACGCGCAGCCGCGCCTCGCCAGCGATGCGAAAACAGCAGGCGAAACGCTACGACCGCGCGCATCGCTCACGTCCTAAGCTAAGATGCATCGGCAAGCTCGGCGCGCTAAACCTTTAAATACGAGGGCGCCTGGGCACGGCGGGCCCGTGGTCTAGCGGCTAGGACGCCCGCCTGACGCGCGGGAGAGGGGCTCGCCCCACCGAGGTCCCGGGTTCAAATCCCGGCGGGCCCACCAGCTTCCTCGTGCGCGGCAAAAAGTTAAAGAACGGTAAAACGCAGGTGCTCCCGGATGAAGACCCTGACCTGCTCTGAGAGATGATGTGATGCACCTCAACTGACGCCCTCCGCTTCCCCGCTTTTCGAGTTGTATAAGGATAGGAGAAGCAAATAAAAATAAATTAAATGAAATCGTCGAAAAGTTTCACGTCGAGGTTGTCTGGAAGTCGCACCACGTCGCCCATTCGAGCGCCTATCAGCATCTTAACGCTCTTAGAGGACGCTGCGTCGACCAATCTCTGGGTGACCACGCCATCGAACACGACGTAGGTTACCCCCTCCGTCCCCTCCAGCGCGTTCACAAGGTCCCTCACCGCCACCCGCTTAATGGGCTTCCATTCCTGATCGTAGAGCACGGCTTCCAGCGTTCCCCTCAACCCTTTGATCTCATCTACTACGTGCTGGGGCACTTGCGGCGCGGTTGGCGGGGGTGGTGCTGCCTCGACCTTCTCGGTTGGCACAGCAGCTTCTTCGGCCACCCGTGCAGCCGCCTTCAGCTGCTCTAGGAACTCCTTCGCTTCCACCTTGTTCTTCAGCGCTTTAGCTATCTCCTTACCCGTTAGCTCCTCCACCTCTCTGCCGGGCGGAGCTCTAGCCACGTAGTCGATCTTCATCGCGTTTAAGACGTTTCTGGCTATAAGCTCGCCCCCTCTATCCCCGTCGACGAATAGTATTGTTTTCTTCCGGCTGGCTAGCTCGACGAGGCTTTTAGGTATAGTCGCCCCCTCCAGCGCGATGACGTTCTTATACCCGTGCTTCAGGAGGTTTACGACGTCCGCTCTACCCTCAACTATTATTATCGTATCGGCCTGCTCGACCTCGGGGCCGGCTGGGAGCTTCTCCGAACCATAGTAGACCAGCTCCGCCACCTTCAAAGCCTCCATGATCTCATCAACCAGCTCCTTGGTTTCGGGAACCTCCTCCTCCATCCTTTGCAGTAGCTCTTTAGCCCGCTCGACTATCCGCTTGCGCTTCTCCGCTCTAACGTCTTCGATGCGCACCACCTCGATTTTTGCCGGGTAGGGACCGACGCGGTCGACGGTTTCCAACGCGGCAGCGATGAGCGCGGTTTCGACCCTCCCAAGGTTTGACGGGACCTTAATGACGCCCTTCATTTTGCCGTCGCTCTTGCTGACGTTAACTTCAATCCTACCTATCCTCCCGTTGTTCTGAAGCTCGCGGAGGTCCAGTTCCGCGCCCAGCAACCCCTCGGTTTGTCCGAAGAGCGCTCCTATAATGTCGGATTTGTCAACTATGCCGTCGACCTCTATCCTAGCGTGTATCACGTACTTCGCGTTAACGGGTAAGCCGCCCATACCCTTCACCCCCTATGGTTCCGCAGTAAGCCTGCAAACATGATGCTCGGCTTCCCATCAACGGTTCGATGAAGCCTTGAAAAGGTTATCGCGCGCTGTATCGCTTCAGCGAACGCCCGCGCGCTTCAACGCCGGAGGGAGAGGTAGCGCGGCTGCGGGCTCTTTCCCGCAGCCTGTAGCCGCCCGAAACACGCAGCTTCATCGCTCGGCGGTACAACGCCATAAGCTCGCTGCGCTCTCTGCGGGCGGCGGTTGGAAGCTCGCGCCCAGATTTTTCAAGCTTACGCACCCTTTATAGTTTTTCCCTCGGGGGACCCTCCCCCCTCGCGCCCGTCGCTCTATTACCGGCTTCAGCGAGCATGGGGGACGATGGCTGAAACCTGCCCCGAGTGCGGTAGCCAGCTCGTAGAGCGCGGCGGTCTCCTAGTTTGCACCAGTTGCGGCCTAGTTGCCGGGCCGGTCTACGAGAGTGGCTTTGAGCGGGAGAACGAACCTATCGGCTTCGTTCGCCTCGCCCTCTTCCGCGACGCAGCGCGCGAAGCGCTGGAAGCTCTAGCGGTGAAACTGGGGATCCCGGTGGACGCTGCGCTGGAGCTCTACAAGCGGTTAAGGAAGCACGCTGGGGCGGGCGAAGCTGCGGCGATCGCTCTCTTCGCGACCGCGAAGCGCAGCGGCGCCTACATTTCCCTAGCGAGAGCGTGCGAGCTGCTTTCGCGCTGCGGCGTGAAGGTGAGCCGGAGACGCGCGTTCAGGAACCTGCTGACGTGCGCCCCCCTCGTAAGGGCCAGCTCTGAGGAGGCGCTCGAAGTTTACGCGCACAAGCTCGACCTCCCCGAGAGCTTGAAGCGCAAAGCGCTCGCAATCCTGAGGGAAGTGCGGCCCTACGCCGGCGGTCGCGACCCCTACCTCGTCGCCCTCGCAGCCATCTACTTGGCTTCAGGAGCCTTCACCATCTACGGGCTGGCGAAAGCCGCGGGGAGGTCGCCCGGCAGGCTGCACGACAACATCAGGTTTTTGCAAGCGATTTTGGCTAGGAGAGTGGTGCGGCCGCCGGGATTCGAACCCGGGTCCTCCGGCGCGGAGGGCCTGCGCGCGCCCCTCGGGCGCACGGCGCCCTAGTCCAGACTAGGCGACGGCCGCTAAGAAGCCGGATCGCAGGGGGCTAAAGATTTTACTGCGCGTGGGGGTAGGGGCTACGCTAACCGTCTTTTATTTTTTCGTTCATAACATTACCGGTGGTGATCGGTCTTAACGCTCGCGCAGGCCACGCGAGAGCTTTAAAAGGGGGCGCACGCATACGCGGGTGGATGCAGAAAGTACGCATTTACAAGCCGCCGACGGGCGTCGCGCTGATGGAGGTTAGGAAGGACCGATCCGTGGTGCTCGTAGACCTTCAGGTGGTTGGCGTTAAGGTCCTTAGGCGCGCGGACCCTCGCAGGTACCTCAGGCAATACGAGGTAGCGCTCTCGACCCTCAAAGCTCTGGGCTTACAGACTCCAAAGCCGGAGGGGGAGGAGAGGCTGGTGCTCAAGTACAGGGGGCGGTTGATCCTAGCAACGCTGATACGCGAAGGCGGCGGCCCTCTCGTGCGGTACGTAATTTTTATCGCTTTCTCGCCGGGCGTGCTAGCGAAGCTGGCGAGGAGGCTCGAGTCCAACGGCTGGAGGAGGGCGGCGATGCTGGAGCTGAAACCCGTGCGCAGCGCGCACCACGCACGTTACTCCGCCTCCAATACCGGTCCCTAACGACCCTTCGCGCTACACCGCTTCAGCCAGGAGCCCGTACCCCTTCACGACCTTCAGAATGCGGAAGCCGGCCGCGCGAAGCCTGGCTGCGACACCCGCTTGGATGTCGAGCCCACGGTGCTTACCCGGCCAACCGGTGTAGTGGTACAGCCTCGCCCCCTTCCTGAGAACCCTGCGCAGCCTCCTGTAGAACTCCAAGCTGTAGAGCTCGCCAGCCAGGCTGAACCTGGGGGGATCGTGGATGGCGGCGTCGAAAAACCCCTCGGGTAGATCCTCGACGACCTCGAAAGCGTCGCCCAGCAGCAGCGTCACGTGCGGGCTGGAAAGCCCCCTGCTCCAAGGGTTGAACTCGGCGATCTCTAGCACAGCCGGATCCTTCTCGACGCTTACGACTTCCGCGCCGCGCTCGACGGCGTTTATCGCCGTGTACCCTAGGCCGGTGCACACGTCGAGCACGAGCTCCCCCTTACTCGGGTTCACGAGCTCGACTTTCCTCTTCGCGTCGCTCCACGGATCGGTCCCGGCGATATTGTGCATGTGGATGCCCGATATCTCGAGCGTCGGCGCGAGACCCTCGCCAACGCACCGGAGCTTGTAGTAGCGACCACCCCTGTAGAAGGCCACCTTGAAGCCGGGACCCTCCCCATCAAAGAAGAAAACCGCGTCCCCCTCAACCGCCCTCTCCAACTCACTAACGCGCAGCCTCACGGAGCCTACGACGAGCGTGTCACCCTCCACCGCGACATCCAGGCTCTCCCTGCCCAAGTTCACGAGCGCGCGCCCTCCGCCCCGCTTCGCCAGCTCCAGGAGGAGGCGCGCCTCGTAAGGGCTAAGCGCGAGGCCCCGCTTTGGACAGAATACAACTATTTGCCAAGCCCTCACGCTACGAGAGGGCTTTCACAAGCTCTTCAGCCAGCGAGCGCGCCTTAGCCAGCTTCTCCTCTAACGCTCTCGCTCTCTCTTCAGCCTCCTTCAGCTTAGCTTCGAGCTCGGAAACCTTCTTGGAGAGCTCGTCGGACCCTCTCACAAGCGCCGGCGACTCTATCTTCACGCCCTCGCTCGCGAAGCGCCTGTAGGTCTCCTCCACGAGCTTCGCCGCCTCGGTCTTTCCGGTCAAGTGCCTCCTGATGGTAGCCTCGCTGCGCCCGAGGTCTTCGGCAATCTGCTCCGCCGTCATCCCAGCTCTCGCCCTAGCGAAGGCTCCAGCCGCGACAGCGAGGCTGTCGATCCACGTGAGCCTTTCCGTGCTCTCCCTGATCTTCTGCAGCACGTCCTCGCGCAGCAGCGTGGCGATGATGAGCGCGGTTTCGAGCTTGTGTATGTCGGCTCTCGAAAGCGGCTTGAGCGGTATTCCCTCCTCGCTCATGCCTCCCCCTCCTCGTACGCGCGCCCGCGCCACTTAAGAACCTTGTGGGGGTACACGATTATGCCCTTATCGGTGATCTCGAAAACGTGGCGCCTCATGCTGTGCGAGGTCCCCCTCATTTTCCACACGATAAGGCTCCTCTTCAGCTCGCCTTCAACCTCATCGAGATCCAGCCTGATGATGCCGTCAGCGGCGTGCTCGACGCCCGGACCGCCGAACCCGCGCTCCCCCACGCTGACCTGAGAGACGAGAATCGAGGTGCAACCCAACCCCGATAGCACCCTTTTCAGCATCATGACCACCGAGCGCGCCACAGCTGGCTTCGTGAGGTACAGCGTCGTGACCGAGTCGATGACGACGCGCTGCGCCTTCAAGTCCCTTATCGCCTCGCGTACAACGTCGATGAAGGAGGGGACGTCGTCTACGGTTTTCACAACGTACTTCTCCCTTTTCGCGTACTCACCTATCCCTCCGGTGAACGCGTCAACTATCGCGAAAAGGCCCTCGCTCTCGTACTTCCTCACATCCCAACCGAAGTTCATCATATTCGCGATTATCTGCGCCGGGTGCTCCTCGAGCGCCACCAGAACACCGGGCTCCCCTTTGGTCAAACCGTAGTACAGGAACTGCTGCCCGAAAATGCTCTTCCCCGTTCCCGGCCCTCCCGAGAGGAGAACGACGTTCCGGGCCGGTATGCCGCCGTGGAGAATCTCATCCAACCCCGGAATCCCGGACTCGACCCTCCTCGTGCGCCTTTCCGGCCGCGCTGCTGCCTCCTCTTTGAAGCCGACCTCTTCCTCGCTCACGCGCGGGAAGGGGGCTGGGCGTGTTATATGGCTGTCGCCGCGCTACGGCGCGCTTATATAGAGCCCGCCCACAGCGTGGGGGCGTGAGCGGGTACAGCGAGTACCTAGACGCGGTAGACCTGCTGAAAAAGAGATTCAAGGTGGCCGCATCCACCGAGGACTGGCTGGGACTTCCCCTAGTAATCTTCAGAGTGGGCGGCAACGAGGAGCCCCCCGCGCTGGTGACAGCCGGCGCGGCTGGCGTGGAGGCAGCCGGAGTGTACGCGGCGTTGGAGCTCGTCCTCAAAGTCGACGTGGAACGCACCGTCTACGTGCTCCCTTCGCGCGATCCCACGGGCTTCCACGGAGCCTCTTACGTGCTGAGCAAGATGCTGGGCGAGGAAGTGCGCGTCGAAACTCCTTTCGACGCTAAAAAACTGCTGGCGAGCGCGGGAGCCGAGGTGCTGCTGGACACGAGCGACCTCTTCCTCGCCCTGTTCAAGGGAGTGGGGTTCGCGATCGGCTCGGCCGACGCGTACGATGCCAAGGCGCTGCTGGAGAGGGAGCTGATCTCGCGCGAGCTCGCGGACTCGCTCGACGGCACGCGAATCCTACTCGCGGCTCAGCTTCCGCACGCGGAGGGGGTGGGGGGTCTAAACCGCCTCCTCACGTTAATCGTCAAGGATGGGAGAGTTCTTACGTACGAAGACTTAGAGACGGAGAGCGTGCCAGAGGTAGAGTTCGTAAGGAGTTTCGTGGAGCGCGAGAACCTCGGGATGGTCGTAGACCTGCACGAAGACAAGAGGGCGCCGGCCTTCTTCGTCTCCCAGAGCGAGGAGCCGAGCAGCGGGGAGCTCACGATCCTGTACCTGGTGCTGGACCAGGTGAAGCAGTACGGCATGGACCTCGCCGACCGCGAGGCGATCGAGGCTTTAGGGTTAAAAGCCGTGAGCGATGGAGTAGGGTACCGGAAGGGGTTCTGCGGGTTGACCGACTACGCCTGCATGAAAGCCTACGCCTTCGCCTTCGTCACGCCTTTCGCCAAGCCGCTTGAAGCTCGCGTCCGAACACTAGGGGTTGCAGCGCTGTCCGCGCTCAACGCATTCGCAATAGCGTGCTAGTGCGCCACACCGCCACCTCACCTCTTGCGCGAGGTTATCGAGCTCTCCCTCAGCGCGCCGGCGTAACCTGCCGCCCTACGGTGGGCGAGTTGCGCTCTGCACGTGCTCCAAAAAGTTAAAAGCTCGCTCCGAGCACGTTCTCGCGGCTATGAAGACGTCCAGTGGGTGGCCTGAAGCGTTGATGAGGCGAGCAGCCTCTGAGCCGCTCAGCTCGCGGGTGGTACTGTGACCAAGTGGGTGCTCGTGTGCGAGGTTTGCGGGAACGAGAGGATACTCGATGTGGGCTACAACTTGAGGGAGTTCCAGCGCGTGTACATCTACTGCAGGAGGTGCGGTGAGAACCGCGCGCACAAAGTTGTCGGCACGCTCGAGGAGCGGGGAGGTGCAGCGGCTCCGCCGGGCAGCGCTAAGGCTTGAGGTAGTTCCTGAGGAAGTCCTCGAGCTCCATCTCCAGCGCTATCTCGTGCCTAGCGCTCTCCACAAGCTCGTAAACGCGAAGCATGGAGTCGCGCACCTCCTTGATCCTCTTCAACAGCTGGGCGTAATCCTCCTTCTTAGCGCCGTTCAGCTTCAGCAGCAGCGCATCCCTCTCCTCCTCCAGCTTGTGTAGCTGTGCTTCCAGCTTCTCCAGCAGCTCCCGGATCTCGGCGAGCAGCTGCCTCCTCCTCTGCTCTAAAGCTTCCCTGAAGCAAGCGTAAGTGTCCTTGGAGAGCTCTCCAGCTATCAACGCCTCATCGAGATCCAGAAGCTTTTCCCTAATGCCGCGCAGCTCCCCCACCGCTCCCTCGAGCCTACGAAGCTCGCTCGCGAAGTCGGGCGCCGCAACCCTGACCTTGCTTTTGAGCACAATTTCGCCGCTGCCGCTCAGGAAGGCGTCCTTCGGATCGACGACGAGGAGGGAGCCGTCAACCATCCTGACAACCAAACGCTTAGCTCTACCGCTCTTCCTGTCCAGGTAAACCCTCTTGAGGTACCCTACGTACGCTCCCTCGCCATCGCGAACCTTCGCTCCCAAAAGCTTCTTGAAGAAATCCCTCCCAGCCGCTTCGCTGAGGGTTTTCTGCGCTTGAAGCATCCCGATCTGCGTCTTTCCGCACACCCCTATAACGTTTCGGGGTGCGCAGAGGCATACAACGAGCTTATGACGATAATGCCTTCCAGCGTATTACACAGGACCTATGGTGCGGCCGCCGGGATTCGAACCCGGGTCCTCCGGCGCGGGGGGCCTGCGCGCGCCCCTCGGGCGCACGGCGCCCTACCGCTAGGCGACGGCCGCGCGGGAGAGGGAGGGAGCAGTAGCTTAAGAACCTTACGCGCGCTGGGTTAGCTGACGAGAAAAACCCCGGTACAGCTGTTTCACGAAGCACTAGAGAATCGACAACGGGAACCTTTACGCAGTGAGTGCGCGCTACGCAGTGATAGCGGTACAGAAGCGAGGCTTTCGCGGTTCGCCGAAGTGTCGCGCATTGGACAAGCTGGCATCGAGGTGGTGGAGTGCAGAGTTTTGTCGGTGCTTGATGAGTCGCTGAACGGGCGGGAGGCAAGAACGGACGAAGCGAGCTTCGTGTCGGTGACGCGCTAGGGGCGGATTAGCGTGCCTACAGGCTCTCCCATCAGGGCGCGCGTTATGTTGGACGGCGGCTTCCCCGAGACCACCCGCGTTTCAATACGGGAACGCTTTATGACAGCCAGCGTGAGGGGGTCGAGCAGCCGGTACTCGCCCGCGCGCACGCCCCCTGAGAACATCCTCTCTAGCTCGTCGACCGTCGCGACCTCCAGCTTCCTAGCTTTAGGGTTGCGCTTCGGATCGTCCTCGTAGACGCCGTCAACGTCCGTCGCTAGCACCAGCCTCTCCGCCCCCACGGCTTCAGCTACAAGGGCTGCAACCGTGGTCGTCGACTGGGCCGGCTGGAAGCCCCCTACGAAGACAACGCGCCACACTGGCACGGCGGCCACCACCTCGCTTACGCTTGAGGGCACCTCAGGCGGCGAAGTTCCGTGGAAGAGCGCCCATAGCAGCGCGGCGTTGACGGCGGCTACTCGGAGCCCGATGGTGTCTAGCGCGGATTCGTTCAGGCCGAGCGCCCTACCCCAAGCCACGTACTTCCGCGCCAGCTCGCCGCCCCCGACCACGACGACCAGCCCGTCGTAGAGCTCGAGAGCACGCCTCAGCTCCGCGCAAAGGCTCTTCGCGTACTCGACGTCCAGCTCGAGCCCGTTGAAGAGCACGTGCCCTCCAACTTTGACAACAGCTGTGCGCATACCGCAACCCTCCGCGCGCTAACATTTAAAAGCTGCTCAACGCAAGCGAAACGCGGTGAAGAAGTTGAGGGGTTACCTCGTGTGCACCCCCCTCGCCCTGATGGTACTCGATGATGGTGGCAACGTGGTGGCTTCGGTCCGGTTACCCGAGGACCCCGCAAAGGCGGCGGACGAGCTGATACGCTTGGAGGAGGGGGAGGTACCCCCTTCGCTGATTGCACTCCTGGAGAAGGTGAAAAGCCTTGAGGAGCTGGTGGTCGAGGACGCGGACCTGAAGGATAAGCTGGCTAAGCACTTCCCGGGCACCGTGATCGTCCAACCCAACAACAGCGTCGCTAGCAGCTTCAGGGAACGCTTACCGGAGTACTTCAAGGTTCTGAACGTGAGCGAGGAGCAGTACAGGAGCTTCGTTTACGAAGTCTCGCTCGCGTTAACGCGGAGGAAGGTCCGGAAAGCCGCCGAAAAGAGGGACCTCTTCATCGCTCAGGCTATCTCGGCGCTCGACGACATCAACAAGACGCTCAACCTTTTCGCGTCCCGCGTGAGGGAGTGGTACGGCCTCCACTTCCCCGAACTCGACGAGCTTCTCGAGGAGCATGAGGACTTCGTGAAGGTGGTCAGCAAGATCGGGAGCCGGGACGCGATAACCGAGGAGGCGCTCAAGTCGATCGGCATAAAGGACGAGCTAGCGAAGAAGATAGCAGAAGCCGCTAAGACGAGCATGGGAGCCGATCTAACGGAGTTCGACCTTCAGGCGATAAGGTTGCTCGCCGACGTCACCCTCGACCTCTTCGAAAGGAGGAGGGCGCTCGAGAAGTACATCGACGAAGCCATGATGGAGGTAGCCCCGAACATTAGAGGGCTGGTCGGCCCCCTGTTGGGCGCCCGATTGATCGCGTTGGCAGGGGGGCTCGCGAAGCTGGCAACGATGCCCGCCAGCACCATCCAGGTGCTCGGCGCCGAGAAAGCGCTGTTCAGGGCCTTGCGCACGGGCGGGAAGCCGCCGAAGCACGGAGTGATCTTCCAGCACCCCGCGATCCACAGATCACCCAAGTGGCAGAGGGGGAAGATCGCGAGAGCTCTCGCCGCGAAGCTCGCGATCGCAGCACGCATAGACGCTTTCACCGGTGAGTACAGAGCGGACGAGCTGAGGGAGCAGCTCGAAGAGAGAATTAAGGAGATCAAAACGCTGTACGCCAAGCCGCCCCCCAAGAGAGAGCCGCAACCCAAGGAGAGGGGGAGGGGCCGGAGAGGGCCAGCAAGGCCGCGGAGGCGCTCCTCATAGGGTATTCAGCTCGCTGGACGCTGCGCGCGAAAACGTTATTAGCGCTGAAGCCCTCTACCTCCGAAGAAAAGTATGGCCACGCCCGTGAGCTACGAGCCCCACGAGAAGTTCGGGGGCGTGTACTGGGTCTCCTTTGAGGACGGCAGCAGGAGGTTAGCCACGGTGAACTTAGCGCCGGGGGTCAGAGTGTACGGAGAGCCGCTGGTCAGGTTCGGGCAGGTCGAGCTGAGGGTATGGAACCCCTACAGGAGCAAGTTGGCCGCCGCCATACTTAAAGGAATCAAAGAGGTTCCGATCCGCGAGGGCTCTCGCATACTATACTTGGGCGCGGCGGCCGGCACGACGCCGAGCCACGTGTCCGACATCATAGGGCGGAGCGGCGTACTGTACGGCGTCGAGTTCGCCCCGAGAGTTATGAGAGAGTTCGTGGAGAAGGTAGCAGCTTACAGGAAAAACGCGATACCCATACTGGCCGATGCCAGGTTCCCGCACAAGTACGCGCACATAGTTACGGAGAAGGTCGACGTTGTGTACGCGGACATAGCGCAACCTTTCCAAAGCAAGATCGTTGCCGACAACGCGGATTTCTACCTCAAGAGGGGCGGCTACATACTCCAGGCGATAAAGGCCATGAGCATCGACGTGACAAAGGAGCCCTCGGAGACCTACAAAAGAGAGATTTCGCACCTCGAGGAGCGGAGTTTCGAAATAATAGACGTGGTGCACCTAGAGCCTTACGACGTGGCCCACGCCTTCGTCGTGGCGCGGTACGCGCGCTAAAAACTTAAATCGCGTTAAAGGAAGTTCCCTCAGCGGGTGTGAGGCTGGAAAACCTGCTGAGGGAGAAAGGGTACAGTGTGGTCAGCAGCGAGAGCGGAGAGTACTCGTTCGACCTTCTGGCTGGAAGGCGGGATAGCGTCATCGCCATAAAGTTCGTCGAAAACCCGCGCCGAGATAAAGCTGAAAAGTATGCCGATGATCTGCGCCGCCTAGCTCTCTCGCTCGACGTAACCCCGCTTATAGCGTGCGAGGAGGGGGTTCCCGAGGATTCTCTCGCCACTTTTAGGGGCGTGCCTTCGCTCAGCTTAGAAACTTTGGAGCGAATCATCGAAGGAGAAGGCGGTCCCTTCCTATACTTCAGCAAGGGCGGCGTGTACGTCAAGATCCGCGGCGAGAAGATCAGGAGGATGAGGAGGAGCATGGGGATGTCGCTGGGCGACCTCTCCTACAGGTTGGGCGTGACCAGGCGTATGGTTTACGAGTACGAGACTGGGCGGGCAGACGCTACGCTGGAGGTCGCTTACAAGCTCGTACAACTATTTGGAGAAGATGTCGTCGAAAGGATGGACATCGACAGCGTTGCGAGGCACTTCGCGGAGCAGGTTGCTGCGCACTCGCGCGACACGCAAGCATCCCGCGTCGTGAAAGACCCCCTTTTGAGGCGGCTGCTGAGCAGGCTGGAGGAGATGGGGTTCCTCAGCAGAGCGATGGAGAGAGCACCCTTCAACGCGGTTGCGAAGGGCGACATCGGTGTAAAGTGCAGGGTCCTGATTAAGCGGAACGGCTCCGACGAGGAAGAGCGATTCACGATGGAGGTGGCTAGGCTTTGCGGATCCTACGCGCTTTTCGTTAACGGGGAGTGGTTGAGGGTGGTGGGGGAGAAGGAGGTAAAAGCCCCTTCGCAGCCCGAGCGCGTGGACCTGAGGGAGATGTTCCAGCAAGCCGGCTTGCAGTGAACGCGCGCAGCCATGCCTCCGGATGCGCCGGCGCTGAAGCTCGTCGAGATCGCAGAAGGTAAAATCAGGCTCCGAATACCGGATTTAAGCTACTACGGTGGTGAGAGAGCCGAGCCGGCGTGGGCGCCGGTCTTCTACAACCCTGCGATGAGGGTTTCCCGCGACCTCAGCGTGGCGATTGTGGAGGCTTACGCTCGGCTTGCTGGGCGCGGCTCGATCAGGGTGTGCGAGCCGCTAAGCGCTACAGGCGTGCGAGGGCTTCGCTACGCCGCGGAGGTAGCGGCTGTGAAGGAGGTCGTCCTCAACGACCGGAACCCTCTCGCCTACAAGCTGGCATCGGCGAACGCTGGGCTCAACGGTCTCGGCGATAGGGTCAGCGTACATAACAGGGAGGCCCGCGCGCTGCTGGCAGAGTTCGCAGAGAAGAAGGAGAGGTTCGACGTGGTGGACATCGACCCCTTCGGGACCCCCGCACCCTTCGTCGAACCCGCGCTACTAGCTCTGAAGCACGGAGGATTGCTCATGGTGACGGCCACCGACCTAGCCCCCCTCTTCGGCGTTAAACCTAGATCATGCTTGAGAAAGTACTTCGCGAAACCCATCGCGAGCGAGTTCTCCAAGGAGGTTGGCGCCAGAATCCTCGCCGCGTTCATCGTGAGAGAGGCTGCTAAGCTCGGTTTAGCGGCAAGGCCTGTTTACACCTTCCTCTCCCGCCACTCGCTGCGGCTGACGCTAGTTGTCGAGAGGAGCAAGAGCAAAGCCTACAGGGCAGTAACTCGAGTTGGCTACGTCGTTTACTGTCCCCGCTGCTTGTACAGATCTCTTGAGGGGGAGCCTCCTAAGGAGGCTAAGTGCCCCCTCTGCGGCGGAGAGGTGGTGGTTGGGGGTCCGCTGTGGGTGGACGACCTGTGGGACCGGGAGTTCGCGCAAGCCGTCCTAGAAGCTTACAGGAAGCGGGACTACATGAGCGCCGATGGGCTTAAAGTGGCGAAGCTGATAGCCATTGAAGCGGGGAAACCGCCGCTTTACACCACCGTCGCGAGCTTGGCTAAGCTCGCGACGCTAAAGGAGGAGCCTTCGCCGTCAAAGCTCGTAGAGAGGCTTTCATCGCTAGCGCGCGCCGCCTCCTTGACGCACTTCGATCCTAAGGGTCTCCGCACCGACCTCCAGCCGAGGGAGCTGGCTCGCCTCCTCGCCGCGGGCTCCTAGCGCGGAGCTAATCCCAAGCAATGCTCACGGTCCTACCAGCTTTGGCCGATTCAATCGCGTGGACTACGCATTTTAGAGCTTTGAACCCTTCCTCCCAACTGTTGATAGGCTTCTCCTTCCTCTGGACGCAGCGCAAGAAGTGGAGGTCTTCGAGCAGCAAGGGCTCCCTGCGGACGCCGAGGAGGCTCCAGCTCTCGCGGGACCTCGAAGTGTACGCTGAAATTATCTCGCTGTACTCGCCCTTCGATCTATGCTCCAGCAAACCTTTCTCGAACGTCATCGTTTGTAAAATATAATCTATCTCTATGGTTTTACTTTCCAACTGAACGGATAGGCTCCTCCTCTTTAAGTTCGGGGAGGCGCGCCAGCTAGCCCTAAACTCCCCCAAAACCTCCTTCTCGTCGAAAGCGTAAACAGCCACGATGTCCGTTTCAAGCCCGTGCTCGTTCCAGTAGGCTTTCGCGAGCACCTGGTTCGGCAGCGATTCGAGCAAGTAGCACGCAACGTCCACGTCGTGCACCAACAGGTCGTGCGCCACTCCTAAGTTTAACGTGTAGTTGCTCGGAGGCCCTGGACCGATCCTCTGCGCCGAAATTCCTACGACCTTTTCCGGCTCGTTTCGCAGCCTTTCCTTCAACGCCGGCACGACCGGGTTAAACCTCTCGATGTGCCCCACAGCCAGCAGCCTGCTCTCGCGCTCGGCGAGCTCACCCATCGCCCTAGCCTCCTCGAGGTTGGCCGCTATCGGCTTCTCCACCAGAACATCCATGTGAGGCAGGAGCTTCATAGTTACGCTGTAGTGGTGAACGGTGGGTACGGCCACGATTGCGGCGTCGACGTGCTCGCTGAGCAGCTCGCCCATGTCGGAAACCCACTTGGCGCCGAAAACCTCGGCGACGTACTTTGCTCTCGCCCTGTCGGCGTCGACGACCACCAGCTCCTCTAGACTCACTTCGTCGTACATCCTCTTGATTTCGCTTAACACTCTAGCGTGATTGAAGCCCCACCTGCCGACGCCTACAACCGCCACCTTCACGTTTACCACGCTGGAGAGGGGCCCCGGGAAATTAACCTAGCGTGCGCGCTTCAACGAGCCGACCGGCTGGGCGCTTCGGGAAACGTTTTTGCGGTACAGCGAGGAGGGAGGCGGTGCGCCGCGGGGTCGCTGTACTGGTTACCGGTATGCCCGGTAGCGGTAAGTCGGTGTTCTCCGAGGCGGCTAGGGAGCTGGGCGTGCCGGTAGTGTCGATGGGCGACGTGGTGAGATTCGAGGCGGCGAAGAGGGGGGTGGGCCAGGACGCGAAAGCTATGGCTCAGCTCGCGAGGGCTTTGCGGGAGGAGAGAGGGGCGCACGCCGTGGCTGAGCTAACCCTCGAGCGCACCCCTCCAGCACCCGTAGTCGTCATAGAGGGGGTTAGGAGCCTGGAGGAGGTGGAGTTTTTCAGGAAAGCGTTCGAGAAGGTAGTCGTGGTCGCGATCCACAGCTCCCCCCGGACGAGGTTCAGCAGGCTGAGCGCGCGGCGCAGGGAGGACGATCCGAAAGGGTGGGAGGAGTTCGTCGAAAGGGACAAGCGGGAGCTGGCGATGGGGATCGGGGCGGTCATAGCTTTAGCCGACTACGTGCTCGTCAACGAGAACGTGAGCAGGGAGGAGTTCTTGCGCTTGTGTAAAGAGTGGCTCAGCCGGATGCTGGCGCGCGCCAGCAGGGGTTAGGCTCGCGCTTTTCTGCCCCCTCTCGTACCCGTCGTTGTTCCGGCAGCCCCACGGAGCAGCCTCCATGGTCCGGAACGCGCGCGGTGCCGGTTCCCCAGGCTCTCCCCGAGCATCATCTCCGTGTCCGCTAGGGAGCGCCCGGCGCGCGGTAGCCGACTTCCGTGCGCGCACGCTGAGCGCCAACGAGCGTTCTCAACAGGTACAGCGAGATCGCGGCAAGACCCGTTGCTCCAACATCCTCTTCGATCCCGTCCGGGTGGACGGCTATCCCCAACTCGAGCTCCCTTTTCGTGAGCCCCGGCTCCGCGCCCCCAAACACCACCATGACTTTCCCCGACGCACCTTTCACCGCTTCCGAGACAGGCGTGGGCGCGTACTTGCGCGGGAGAACTAAGAGAACCTTATCCGGCCTCAGGACTTCGATTGCATCGGGAAGGTCGGGCAGGTAGATGAAGGCTCGATCGAGCTTGAGCGCAAGCTTCTGAGCCTCTGGGACTCCAGCTTGGGCGGCGCTCCCAACGGCTTTTGTCACGACGAAAACCTTGAAGCCTAGGCCGTAAACGACCTTCGCCACCTCAACAACGCGCTGCTGAGAGTACACGTTATGCAGCAGCGGGATAACCTCCACCCCAGTGTCCGTCACGCGGCGCTAAGCGCTGCCGCTTTTAAATAGCCAGCGCCTCACTTCGCGCGCTATGGCGCGCGCCAGGGGGGGCGGCACAGCCTCCCCCACTTGATCGAACTGCAGGTCCCGCCCGCCCCGGAAGACTTGGTCGTCTGGGAACCCCATCAGCCTCGCCTGCTCGCGCACGGTAAGCAGCCTGTCCTCAAACGGGTGCACAAACCTCGAGGAGCCCATGACGGTGGGAGCCAGCCTGTAGGGGTGGAGCCTCACGTAGTTGTAATACACTTTGCCCTCTGCGCCGGCGTAGCGTATTAGAGCTTCGCCCCACCTCAGCTTGCTGATCCTCTTCTGCTTCCTCGGCGATAGCGGTACCGGTTCGTGGTTAGGTATGTCGTGCGGGGAGCTGGGCGGCGGTAGGTCGCCGATCGCCTCGATCACCGTAACCCTCCTGCCGGTGGGCGGCGGCTTGATCCTGATGTTCGAGATGAAGAGCCTGAGCCTGTGCGACGGTGTCCCGTAATCTTCGGCGCGCAGCAAGTTGAAGTGTACGTCCGGGTACCCCACCCTCGCGAACTCCCTCCTCAGCGCTTCTCGCAAAGGCCCTTCCGCAAGGGCCGGCACGTTCTCCATCACGAAAACCTTCGGCTTTAGGTCCCCAACGAGCCTTATGAAGTGGAGCACCAACCTCCCCTGCGGATCGTCGTACAACCTATCGAGCGGGTCGGGCTTCCTGCGAGGGTTCGCACCCGTGAAAGGCTCGCAAGGCGGGCTGCCTATCACGACCTCCACGTCGCCAACGAGAGACGCTACGTCCTCGCTGCGGAGCTCTTGCACGTCCTCGACTAGAACCTGCGCCCCTGGGAAGTTCGCTCCGAAGCTCTCCGCAACCTGAGGCATGTTGTCAACCCCGAGCACTACATTGAAGCCCTCGTCTTTGAACCCCCGGGAGAAGCCCCCAGCGCCGCAGAACAGGTCCACGAGCTTTAGCGGCACGCCACCACCCACCGGCTTCCCGAGCGGGAAAGGCGTCTATTGAATTTTAGCTCAAGCATCACGCTAAAAGAAGGCGTCCAACCCGGTGATGGGCAGCGGTTGCTCGACGCTGAGCTCTCCGCTGCTCACTGCTTCCTTCAGCCTTTTAGCCAGAGTGGGGCCTATGCCGGGAACCCTAGCGAGCTCCCCCTCCGAAGCTTTGGCGATATCGGCTAGGCTCCTGAAGCCGTGGGCGAAGAGCGCTCTTGCCCGCACGCGGCCTATGCCTTTAATGCTCACCAGCTCGAGGAGCTCGGTTCTAACGCCGTGCTTCACCCTCTCCCTCAGCACGATCAGCTCCTTGAACCTGGACGTGTACCCGAGAAGCTTCGAGATCTCGGCGGCAGCGTGCACCAACCACTCGGCGGTTTGAGTGAAGGAGTAGAGGTCGCCCGGGCCCACGTCGTAGCGCTCGTAGATGTAGTCGTCCGGCTTCTCTTCGATCCAGTCGAGGAGCATGAGCGCCACCTTAAGGCTCGCTAAGTAGAACTCGTACTCGTCGGGGTCCTCCGGCGGGGGTCCAGCCAGCTCCCCTTCGCGCTTCTCTACAATCTCGTCGAGCCACTCTTTATCCCCCTTACGCAGGTAGAGCCTCGGCATGTCGGGCGTCATCGCCAGCATGTGCAGGTACGTTAGGTCCGTAAACCTCCGCTGCGCAGAGAGGGTACTCATTACTAGGCTCGCCGTGCGCGGGTCCAAGTACAGCTCGGAGACTCTGCGTCCGAGCGACGTCGCCCTGAGCAGCTCTCCCTTCACCTCGATGAAGCCCTCAGCCGCCAGCTCCCTCACAACGTTCTCAGCGAGTCTCGCTAGATAGCCGCTGTCGTACTGCCTCGCGTAAAGCGAGCGGCTCAAGGTCTCCTGAAGCTCGTTCAGCGTGCTCGAGAGCCCGCTGGCGATCTCCGCTAGAAGCTGGCTCCTCAAAGCCCTCTCGGATGAGAGCTTCGATGCTATCCGCTCGGGGGAAGCCTTCACGTACTCCTCCATCAAGTACTCGGCCTCGTCCAAGGTCCTAGCCACGAGAACCGCCTCGCCCACCTTATCGTACTTCGGCCTCCCAGCTCTACCGGCCATCTGCTTGTACTCCATCACGCTGATTTCTTCGTGCACGCCTAGCTCTACGTTGTACTTGTGCCTGTCAGCGATCACCACCCTCCTGGCTGGGAGGTTGACCCCCGCTGCTAATGTGGGGGTGGCCACCACCACCTTGACCGCGTTCCCCCTGAAGGCGTCCTCAACGAGCTTCCTAGCGAAGTTGCTTAAACCCGCGTGATGGAAGGCCGCACCCTTCGACAGCAACGCCGCGAGCTTCTCGCTTACCACGTTCCTCTCTCGCGATAGCAGCTGGTCGCACACCGCCTTCAGCCTAGCACGCTCGTTCCGACCCAAAGCTCGCTCGGTCAAAGCCGCGAGCCGCGTCGCAACCGCGATCGCCGACCTCCTCCTAAAGGTGAAGACTAGGACTTGGCCCCCCTCGCTCAACGTATCGTCGACCAGATCCAGCAGCGCGTCGTCGTGCCTCCTTTCGACCTCCCTGCTCGTGCCGTCGGCAAACTCGATGACGCCGTCGTAGTACACGCCCTCCTTCAGCGTGACCGGCCGCCAGTTGCACGCAACGGGCTTCGCGTCAAGCCACCCGGCGATCTCCTCCAGGTTGCTGATCGTCGCGCTCAAGCCCAGAACCTGAGCCTCGGGCAGCAACCTCCTCAAGCGGGAGAGCAGTAGCTCCAGCGTCGGGCCCCTACTTGCTTCGCCCACCATGTGTATCTCGTCGGCCACGACGAGCGATACCTGGGGCAACCAGCTCGCCCCGTGCCTGATCAGGCTGTCAGCCTTCTCGTTCGTCGTCACGATCAAGTCGTACCTCTCCAGCCATTCGTCGCTCGAATCGTAGTCGCCCACGCTCAGCGCCACCTTGTACCCTAGCTCGCCGAACAAGTCTGATAGCTCTTCGAACTTCTCCGATGCGAGCGAGCGCAGGGGGGTTAGGTAGAGGACCTTGCCCCCCCTGCGAGCCAACTGAGCGGCGGCCGCCAGCACAGCTATCAGCGTCTTCCCCGATGCCGTCGGCGCCATCACGACCAGGTTAACGCCGTCGAGGAGGCCCGCGCGTACCGCCATCTCCTGCGGTGGGAAGAGCTCGCGGACGCCCCGCTTGAGCAGCGCCTGCTTGACGCTCTCGGGCAGCGCAAGATCCTCGACCTTCATGCTCGGCTACCGCGTGCGCGCGCTTTCGCCCACCTAGCTCCGTCGGTGCTCTCCTTATAGCTATCGGCGCCTTTTCTGTAGTATGCTAGCGTATTCCCTATTCTTTTCTTTAACTTTCCGTTTATAAAAAACACTTTCGGGCTTCTCAACGTCGAATTTATAAAGCCCCGGTTCGCCCTAAGCCCGTGCACCGCGTGGAAAACGCGGTAAGGGAGCACGCGGTGAGGGGGCTTGAGCCCCGGGCCCCCGAGCCCGGTGCTTGCTGGCGGGTT
>Ga0080004_1135154_pt1 | contig 23986 bp, 25 predicted proteins | sample WasSprMetagenome_FD_69207 | JGI IMG/M metagenome (GOLD analysis project Ga0080004, IMG submission 69207) | Sulfidic aquatic microbial communities from Washburn Spring, Yellowstone National Park, USA - WS (SPADES assembly) (version 2) | ecosystem: Environmental > Aquatic > Thermal springs > Hot...
ACGGCATATAGCCGTATCCCCGCTTTGCTGGAGCCTCCCCTCCCTTCTCGGCCCGGAGCCTTATTCCAGCCCTTGGACATCCGAGCCACATCCGAGCGACACGCTCAACACGAAATCATCCCAAGACACACTTAAGCCTATCGACAATCCATCCCACGATTAAAAACCGTAGGCTTTCTTGTCGATTTCTTGGTAATGCGGTACTAGTAGGGGGTAGCATGTTATCTGATCAACGGCGAGTTCCGCGGCCAGTTTCAGATCATGAATCCACGAATCAACCGTCTGGTTTGGAAGCATATACATCATATCGATGTTTATCAGTTTGAAATCAGCGTCTTTACATTTCTCTACGGCTTCCAAAGATTCCTCAACGCTATGTCTCCTTCCAAGCATCTTAAGATTGTGCCTAAAGAAGGACTGGACACCTATGCTTATCTCATCCACACCACTCTCCCTAAACAGGAATGCTTTGTCTTCAGTTAAATCATCTGGGTTGGCCTCCATCCCAAACCTACAACCCTTTTGAACATCAAAATATTCTCTAATGGTTTGTATGATTTCAGCCCACTCTTTGCTCAGCAGGCTGGGTGTTCCTCCACCAGCATGTATATCGACAATTTTCAAGTCTAGATCCCTTAGAATCTCGCCCGCCATCCTAATTTCATCCTTTAAGGCTGAAAGGTAGGCCCTAACAGTCCCCTCCACCCATATATCCCTCACATATGGACATGCGGGACACAGGCTTCTACAGAAGGGGAAATGAATGTAAATCCCAACAGCATTCCCTAAAATTGTTTCACGAATGTGTTCCCTAAGCTTGATATCATCTTCGCGCTTGAAGGTCGCTAAGAGGGTCTTCCTAATTCTCTTACCCAAAGAGCCAAATGCATATTGGTCGAGTATCATAGGGTGTGATAGTAACACTTTTTTATAAATTTGGTGTTACCCTTTATTTTACAGCATGCGGCTCCGTCTATAACTACTGCTACGGCCTATTCCGCGCTTGACTTCTCGCTCGATAATACAGTATCACACTTATCATTGCTCGCCACGGCGTAGTCCTTGTGTTGCGAGATAGCATCGAGACTATTCCATCCACCACTATGCTTATGTCCCTGACCTAAGCATTCTCACCGGATCCGAATGGTAAAGAAAATAAGGCAGAGATGAGGTGAGACAGAGAAAGAAAGTTGAACGTCAAGAACCAAGCGTTGATGATGTTTCTGCTGGCTATAGCTACTTTGCTCGTGGTCTTAGGAGTCTTCTTGTTGCAGAGCAGCTCAGGGTTGTCTTTAATCGAAGTGGTTGTGAATTATGCCACATGGATTGTATACGGCATCGGTTATGTGGGTATATTGGTAACGATGGCTCTTGAGAGTGCGCTTGTGCCCATTCCAAGCGAGGTGGTGATGCCTTTCGCCGGCTTTCTTGCTTGGAATGGTAAGCTGGACTTCTTCATAGTGGTAGCATGTGGCACGGTGGGGAACATTGTAGGCTCAGTGGCGCTTTATGTGTTAGGCAGCGGGCCAGGGCTTTCTCTGGTGAAAAAGTATGGAAAATATTTGCTTATTGATGAGGCCGACATAGAGAGGGCGCACACGCTCTTCTTAAAATATGGGGGGCTGATTGTGTTTGCCGGAAGAATGATGCCTGCGGTCAGGACGGTGATCTCCCTCCCCGCAGGAATTGCAAAAATGGACATCCGCAAGTTCGTGGCATTCACCTTTGTTGGCTCTGTACCGTGGAACTTGTTTCTTGCTTATTTGGGATGGCTCTTGGGAGAGAACTGGGCCATCATAGAGAGGTACACAAAAATACTTGATTACGTCGCAGTAAGTATCTTGATTTTATTAGTCGTTGGCTACATCGTGTATAAGAAGAGTGCCACAAAAGCTGGTGGCGGGAAGTGAGTATTCCCAGACATATCAAAACACTATAAGGCCTAACCAAACCCTTAGATATCCAAACATTCAGGCTCCTACAATGTTAGGTAACTCATTATTTTAATGAAGTTTAAATCATTTTAAATCTCAGTACAGATGTTATTGGAGCGCTGAACATGGCGAGAAATGATGTAACCATAATCCTAAGTCTCTCCTAGGATAGGATGACGAAGACGTTTCTCAAGACACATCTCATTAATTCGGCACCCATTCTTCACGACATTATCTTAAAGGAGATTATGCTTTCCTGAGACCGCTTTAAAAAGGAAAAAGAGAAAAGATGTGACTTATAATCTTTGATTTTTTATTTTATTTCCTTTAACCCGAGCTTATTGAAGACTATATCTTCCAGTTTTTTCTTGTCTTCATCTTTTAGATTGACGAGAGGTAGCCTCATGGTGCCTCCTCTCAATCCTAGTATATCAGCCGTTGCCTTCATCACAGAGTAAAACATGTAATGTTCTACATATGGCGGTGGAAGAATTGTGGTTGATGGGCCGTACTTCTTCGCCATTTCAGAGATGAAGTCTTCGTACACCTCAATTTTCTTCATAATCTCGAATAATTTATCGAAGTTTTTGTTGAGCCCGGCGCGAAGCAATTCTAAGCAGAGGTCAGGCATAAAGTTTGCGCAGTAGGAAACGTAACCTCTTACTCCTAGGTGTGCTGTGAGTCCGAACCACCAATCGCCTCTTCCCTGAAGTATTGGAACTTTATCACCACATTTTCTTATTTGATCATATAGCATCGCAACATTCGGTGTATTTTCTTTTACAGCAACTATATTATCGAATTCCTCAACCAACTTCCTTAGTATGTGGGGTTTCATGTAAATCTTGGAGATATCAGAGTTGTTGTAAATAACTAATCCTACGTCAATACTTTGACAGAGCTTGCTATAATGTAGGTATAATCCCTCCTCTGTTGGAACGTGGTAGTAAGGTAGGACTATCTGGACTCCATCAGCGCCTATATCCTGGGCATACTTTGCTCTTTCTATGGCAGCTTTGGTTCCGGCATGAGATGCACCCGGAACTACCGGTACTTTACCACCAGCGATGTCCACTACTGTTTTCAAGACCTTTTTATACTCCTCATCATTCAGGGCGTAAAATTCGCCAGTACTCCCTGCAGGTGTTAGCACTAGTGGTCCCTTGTTTGAGGCCTCGACCAAAAACTCGGTATTTATTCTAAGTCCTTCAAGGTCTAGCTCTTCACTACCATACTTAAAGGGGGTCAGCTGTACAACCGTTAAGGTTCCTTTCCAATAATACTCTTTTAACTGACCTAGCTTCACAATGAAAAATGATCCTCAACTATTATTTAAAAACTAGCCTATGCTAGGAATTATGTCCACATTGAAAAGAATGCTATACTCCGTTTCTTACTGCTATGAGTGATTCTCCTAACCTCTCGTTCTAGTCAACGGCATCCTTCAGCGCTCTATTTTCCTCTTTTTATTTCTCTCGAACCTTTATGGATAATACACCGCTCATTGAATGTATACTGCATGTCTATCTAAGCTTAAGCAGCGTATGATATCTGCTTTCCTCTCCCAAATAGGGCGAGGTTTTCAGTCGTAAACTGTGTAGGTTAATGTAGCAATAGGAAAACCGTAGAATTGCTTGAGGAACTGGAACCTGAATAAATAGCCGCTTCTTTTCTTCAATTCTCTTTATGAAATCTTCACCTTTAGATTCCTCGATAAACTAAGATTATATGCATGGATTCTCCTCGTCAGATATCGACCCTCCATGAGATTTCTCCTCTAACGAGAAGTCGGTGATCTCTAGGAACCAGTAACCCTCTCTTAGAATCTTCCTGTAGGCATGGATTTTTATGCTCTTCTTAAAGATTGGCCCGTCGATGACGAGCGTATGATACTCTCCGAACTCGCCGCAGATATCGACGTTGCGAGTGGCATTTAATCCCAGCAGATCCTTTATGAAAGTCTCGTCAATCTTCCTCCCCAACCATTCAGCCCCGAAAATATCTGCCTTAACGTTTACAACAACTGCCTCAAAACCAGCATTTATAAATTCGTTGAGGACTTGTTCGCGGTTAAGGCGCCAGAGTGGTTCCATGCAAAGGACACCTACATCGTTACAGACCCGGATCACCCAATTTAGGTGCTCTATGATGTCAATATCGCCAAAAACTATACCATCAATCCCCATTTCTTTCAAGCCTTTAGCCGCCTTCTTAAATTCCTCCTCGTATGTATCCCAAGTGACCTCCTTCTGAATGAGTGGTATCCCAACGGCCTCTGACTGGGCGGTAATTAATCTAGAGTTTACTCCGTGGGACATGCATCTATTATCCTTAGAAGATATGAAATTTAGGAGATAGGATATTTCAAGGCCTTTTTGAAGCGCCTTATAGCATGCGAGACAGCTATCCTTACCACCACTCCAAGATACTGCAACCCTTGTCATGCTAATTCACCATCATCAAATTGGATAAGCTCCGCATGTCCGGCAATAGGTAGCTCCCACCTCCACATCCGAGTTGCAGTAAGGGCATGTTCTACCACCTTTAATTGGGTGGGGGACGCCTATAATTGACCTAAAGACCTCATAGTAGATAAGCTGCTCCTTATTACGTATTACAACTTTGTCGGTTTCAATGTACTTTCTTCTCTTCTCCTGAAATTCTTCATCCGAAATTATCTCGTTAAACAGGGTTGGCAGGATCGTTGTTCCTGAGCCATGCTCGATCGGGGTCTTAATCCTCCATATGATTTCGTCCGGCAACACTCCCTCGAAGGCCTTCCTTAAAATCCACTTACCCCACTTCTCACCTCTCTCTTCACGAATCATGTATGATGGGTCGAGCTTAGACGCAAAATCCATTATATGTGGATCAAGATATGGAAGTTTTACTTCGATGCCAAGCGCCTTAGATAACGGAACTGAGGAAAAACTCATTACCTTCCATAATTTTTTGAGTTCTGTCTTCAGTCTCTCCCTCTCTAGATTGAATAAGAAGCTATAGCCAGCAAATAGCTCATCAGACCCATCACCAGTCATAATAGCGTTTAGGCCCTCCTCCTTAGCAACCTTTAACGCTATGTATATAGCTGCACTATTACGTATCTCCATCGGATCAAACGATTTCATCACCTTAATAGTAGCGTGAAGAGCATCATACAGCTCATCTTCACAAAAATAGTGAATATGATGTTTAATGCACAGCTTCTTAGCGACTAATGAGGCATATTCAACATCAGGCGCCGGAGCCCCATTTAAAGCAACGGTAAAAGCCCTCTGCGCAGTAAACTTTGATGCCACCAATGCTAAAATGCTTGTATCCAAGCCACCTGAGAGCAATAATCCTTCACATAGACTCATCCTTACAGCATCCTCCAATAATTTGCGTAGCTCAAAACAAATCCCTTCTACTGTAGGTGCGCTGTTTGATTTGTTCACACAACGATACCCCATATGGGCTATTTACCTCTAATTCATAAAGCAATTTTAATAACTCACTTTGACCATCAACGAATATTGCACGCCTCCTTCCCTTGATTATTCTAATAATAATTAAGCCCACAAAACCCATTCTCCTTAAAGCATATTAGAGATTAACTACATGAAAAGAATTCTACTGTTGGAGAGAAGCTATCACATAAGCTAATTTGGATGAAGTCGCTTGAAATCCATAATCTTATTAAAGAGCATTAACACTATCATAGCTCAGGTGTCTCTTATGGCTGTTAGGGGGCTGAAGTCGAGGATGCTAAGGCTGCTTAGGGAGGACGAGGAGTTCAGGTACGCGGTTGCGGGCCTGATTGGCTTAGACGAGATACTCAGGAGGCTCGACAGGCACGAGGCCGAGCTCGTAAAGCTCAGAGAAGACATGAACAAGCTGAGAGAGGACATGAATAGACATGCGTCTGAAATCGTCAAGCTCAGAGAAGATATGAACAAGCTAAGAGAGGATATGAATATCCTCAGAGAGGATATGATTAGGGGTTTTGAGCTCGTCGAGAGGCACATCGCAGCCTTGGGCGCGAGGTGGGGCCTCATGGCTGAGAGCGCCTTCAGGGAGAGCCTAAAGGGACTGCTGGAGAAGGAGCTCGGATTCAGGATTGAGAGCTGGAGGGCCTACGATGAGACAGGGATAGTTTTTGGATACCCAAGCGAGGTTGAGGTAGATATTACTGTAAGCGATGAGAAGCTCATACTGATCGAGGTATCATCACATGTAAGAGCATCGGATGTATTACAGTTCAAGAGAAAGGCCGAGCTATACGAGAGGAAAACTGAAAGGAGACCAGACAGGCTCATAATAGTCACACCATACATCGATGACAAAGCCCTAGAAGCCGCAAAGCAACTAGGAATAGAAACATACACCAAGGTTTAACATGAGTTGCCCCTTTCTTCAGAACTTTAGGAATCTGTGTTTTCATCCCTGCAGAGCTCTTACCCTGCAGACCATGTTCTCTCTCGCTAGCTAACTCACAGACGGTGTTCAATACAAAATATTATCTTGATAGTTTCTCCAATGCTTCTTTCAGCAGCTTCATTGTCTCGTTTAGCATTTCTCTCGTCTCCTTTGATTCTTTTGTTAATGTTTCTAGGATTGTTGTAAGTTTTTCTGATATCTCTCCATACTTTTCCATTATTGCTTTAAAATTCTCGTCAGTCCTCCTCGCAAACTCTCTAAATTCTTCACGATAATTCCTGAATTCTCTCCAGTAGTCCGTGAAGATTGCCTGCATTGCTCCGAACCCCTCCTGCAGCTCTTCGTGTAGTGATGATGGCTTGATCGCGAAGTATTTCAGGGCCGGCCTAGGTCTTGCGTCTTTAACGTCTACTGATCTGACATGTGCTGGTTGTGGTGGTGACTTTAACACCTCAATAAAATTCTCAACGACCGCATCGTCTCCCTGGGCGAAGATGGTTACGGAGCCGTCCTTCTCATTCTTGACATATCCTGATAGGCCGAGCTCCTGAGCAGAATCTAACACAAACCTCCTGTAGCCGACCCTCTGAACCCTACCGTAAACCCTGACCTGAAAAGCCTTCAGCATCAAGTATAAACGAAACATCCTCCACTCATAAGCTTTTCTAATCGCCCCCTACTCAAGCCTCCTTAACCTTACGTGAGACGGCGAATAGTAAGGATAATGGGAAGCTATGCTCACTCTTACTTGGGGTCCTGCGTCCATTTTCACTAAAATTCATGTCCTCCATGTGATGCAGGCGTGAAAATTGGCCTGAATTTTTTCAGTGAAATTTTGGTGAAGTTAGATATGGATACGTGATGAATTTCCAGATATTGTGAGGAAGCTCGTAATGTAAAGATCTCTATAGCCGATTAAATAATCATCCTCAGCATCTTGAATAATTTCTTTAATCCCAGCACTCTTACGCTCATTCTGATGACCTCGCCGAGTATCTTTGCGACATCTATTCTTGGCGTGGAGTCCTTGTATCCACGTTCACACTCCCTATACTCCACACCCCTTACAATAGCTACTGGAATGCCCTCCGCTGTTTGTTTGAAGACTAGTGCAGCTGCTGAGCATATCTCATGAGCAATCAGATCCACACCACCATACTTGGGCTTCCCGTAGAGATCTCTGCATGCAAAACACCTATCCACGGGATCAATACCATATGACCCTCTTGCAAAATCCATGGATCCTCCAAGGAAGACCTCTGTGTCGCATATAACTACGGCTACTTTCTTCCCCGTGGCTCTATAGATTCCTTCCCTAATCATTTTTGCAGCCTCATCATGATTCTTAACAGGTATGGCATAGTGTCCTAATGGGAGGTTTGAGGAGTCTATACCACCATCACTCCATAACATATCTCCACTTCTCGTTACAAAGAATACCGGGTACTCCTCGAGAAGCCTCTCTGCAGCTTCAATATCCCTCGCCAGAGACCTCAACTCAACGAGACCTTTCTCGACAAGTCTTTTAATGGGTACCACAGCGACTATCTCGTCAGAATTCTCTAAAACGAGCTCAACGAACTTCGGGTCGAGGCGGGTCTTCTTAGCTAGTTTCAAAGCCTTTTCAGATACCTTAACATCCTTAACATTAACTAATCTGCCAAAGCACTTCGACACAACCTTATCTGTCACAACAATAACATCACGATCAAGAATCTTAATATTTGATTCAGCAGCTGCCTTCAATATCTCGTCAACAAGGTCGCACTTCCCTTCAATCATCGGAATCTTCAAACCTATGACTTCAACCCTACTCATGCGCGCCTATTAGTATTTAAGGAGTTAGAGCTAATAAAAACTATGATGACGACGCGTTTGAAGTGAGGTCTCATTTAAAGACATCATGGAGTTGATGAGCGAGGCCGGTAGCTGGAGTTCAGGCTGGAGGTATTTTGCTGAGCTCCTCAGCTTTATCACTCAATGCGACTTGATCCTCATATGCCATGCCCAGCTATGACCCTTTAGGACTATTGTTTGGCAAGCATTAAGAAGCGTTATGAGCCAACAGCAATATTTGCGCCTCCAGTTAGCTGTTTTAGTAGCTGTATGACTGAGAGTGCCGCTAGGTAGCTGGTTCTTGGGTTGTTTGGATGCGGTACGTTCTCGGCCCTTATGGATATCTTTGAGGCCTCGCTCTCAACCTCGACTTCATGAATATTCCTATCGAGCGTGGGATCGGCGTAGACCTCAACCCACGGGATCTTACCCGAGGCTAGGGCTAGTGTTGCTACAACGTTCACATTTGCCGGGAACAGTCTCACGGCCATGGCCCCGCTTCCCTCGAATATTCTCGTCCTCTCCCTAATTTCACTAAATCCAAGCCGACATCATGATTATTATGTTAATTATAACGAGGGCTTTCCCCCTGAAGCCATAGTTTTCCTTTCTATCTCTGTCATGATTGTCAAGCTATATATGTGAAGTTGCATCTTCTTCTATGGGAGTTAGAGTTGAGGTTTGGGAAGTTTATATCTTATAGGCTTTGGCGTATCAAATATCTTAGGAAGGGTTTTGGGAAGTTTGCTAGGAGTGTTAGGGATGGATAGGTATGGTTGTTAGAGTCCCAGTAGAAGTTAAGTATCTAGATAAGTCCCTAGCTACCTCAGCCCTAGTGAATACTGGGTATGAAGTGGATGAGCCCGAGATACATCTACCATTAAGCTTCATTCAGAGGTTAGGCATAAAGCATGAAGCAGCTAGGAGTGAGAGATATAAGGTCGTTGGAGCGGAAGTCTCTACACGTATTCTAGGTCATGTGGAAGTGAGAATAAATTTAGAGGATAAGGCGGCGGGCTGGATTAAAGCAAGAGCTGTAATGGTTCTAGGAGAATACGAGGTCATAATTAGTGATGCGTTAGCTGAAGAGTTAGGGATAATAGTGATGAAGCCGAAGAAAGGTTTATGGAAGCTCTATGGAGAAGAACGAGAAAGAGAAAGCGTCGAACCACAGTACTGGATAGAATAACATTCTAGGTCCTAGCCTAACCTAAGTTATATATTCAAGTCGATGCACTAATAGGCATAGTTTAGGTATTTGAAGAAGCTTCCAACACGGAGCCCGTTTTTATTGTTATGAGTAGTTTTCTTATCGTTGCCGTAGTTGATGCATATCTTTTATCAACTCAACACTCCAACCATCTATAGGATTTTTCTTAGACTGGAGTATATGATACCTAAAAGAGAGGACGACATGGGAGACTCAGTCGGATAGAGTAGTATGCATCAACGATAGCAATAATCAGAAACCTAACATAATAATAGAGACTCTCAGGGAGGGGTATTGCCTTTGACAGATTGAATCAGCGATGTAAAGCTTAATAGTTTCGGTCTACGAAATCTTAGTTGGTGTGTTTTGTTGGTTAGGGTTGGGTATGTTAAGCCGCTGAGGCTCCTAGTTAGGAAGAGGGTGGGATACGTTAGGCCGTTAAGGATGAGGCCCCATGGGGGTCAGGGTTAAGGTCAAAATAAAGTATAAGGGTGCATCATTAGATTTAATTGCACTGGTTAATACTGGCTATGAGACGGATGTTCCAGAAATTCTTGTCCCAATTAGCGTCGCGGAGAGGCTTGGAATATTTCCGAGGCTGCCTGACGGCACCATTGTTGAGATGTACAAGACTGCTTCAGGGCTGATGAGAGTATATAGGGTGGGTGGAGCCTCTACGAGCTTGCTCATAGAAGGGGTTGAGGCCAGAAGCGTCGAGACATGTATCGTCATCTCTGAGTATGCTGATGAGTCCTTAATTAGCGACCAACTAGCCAGCGAATTCGGCATAGTGGTCGAAGATCCAGCCAAGGGGCTATGGAGACTTAAGGGAGAATCAGTAATAAGGAGTAGTAAGAAATAGTTTTCTATTCTGACTTCGCGTTGACGTTGTGAGTCTGGCAACTTAGTGTACTGCTGAGTTGTTCTAAACTCTTAGATGATGCCGGCCATCCTCATAAGTAGTGGTATGACTGTGGTTCCCCAGATCGCGATTATTAGGCCCACCGTCCACCTGAAGTTAGTGTTCATGTCTCTTCTGAGCAGGCTTATCTCCTGCCGTAGCTGGCTTATCTCGCCCCTCATCTCTTCACGTAGCTGGCCTATCTCCCCCCTCATCTCTCCTCTGAGCTGGTTTATATCGTGTTTCGTCGCGACATCGGCTAGTACGGCGTTTATCACGGCTAGCCTCAGCTCGGGCTCTGAGGCTACCGCCGTGGCTAGCTCCCTCAAAGCATCCCTATCAGACTTCAACAGCCTAACAATATCACCAGCAGTCAGAGACATCCAAACAATACTACAAAACAATATGATATAAAGTCTCTCCGGACGTAGGAGATATGTCCAGATGAGCATTTTCACCCACCTCTTGTTCTTTCTGCTTACTCCTTAGTTCCATCTCTCATTCCCAGCGTTACAAAGTTTTGGCGAGAAAGCTCCCGACTTTAGTCGTGGAGAGTGTCAACTTCTGGTTGAACCTTCTATTGAGGCATCCGGGTTCTGAGCTAAGTAGAGGTAAGTAGTATTTCATTACCTCTGCTTAGTCCTTCCCTCTCGATCGAGTCATGGAGGGCTCTTTGGGGGAGCCCGGCTCCCCGCATCTGAAGGTTTAGCACGGCCGCGATGTCCCTGTCCATTGTTAGGCTGCACTTCTCGCACTTCATTAGCCTGCCCCCATAGGCTACTAGGTAGCCCGAGCAGAGGGGACAGGTCTTGGAGGTGTTCTTCGCGTCCACGTATTTTACTGGCAGTCCAAGCCATTTGAGCTTGTATTCGAGCATGGACTGGAATGTCCTAGCGTTCCACTTCGAGAGCTTCCTGTTCTGCCCTCTGGAGCCGTTCAGAACCCTGTACTTCAAGCCCTTGAGCCTCTCCATTATTGCCCCGCTCTTCGTTCTCTCCAGCTCTCTGGCTATCGCGGTCGTGAGCTTGTGCATGAAGTCCTTGGCTCTGTTCTTCTCCCGTCCAGAATACCTCCGCAACAGCCTCTCGGAGGTCTTGGGCTTAAATCTTGACAGGCTCTGCGCTTTTTCTCGCTTAATTTCGTAGACCCTGTGGATGTGGTAGAGCTTTTTCAGGTCGTACCGCACTATTCCTCCATTGATTAGCGCCGTTACATTCGTCAGGTTTACGTCGAACGAGGCCCACTTATCGGCTCTAGGCTCCACGCTCTTCTTCACCGTAATTATCAGGTACTTCTCCGTTAAGACCAGCCCTCCAAGCCTATCAAAGTCTTGGGGGACCCAGCGGTGTTTAGTTAAATCGACCTCGAGATACCTCCTATTAGGCTCGATGCTTATCCTCAAAACTCCGTTCTTGAAGGTGAAGAGCGTGTTCTTAACGTAGATGGTCCTCCTCGTTATCTTAGGATGCTCTCTAGCCCTCCCCCTGTTGTACAGCGTGATCCATCCCTTGACCAACCCGATCACGGAGTTTATAGCAGAGTCTACGTAGTGCTTAGAATACCTCCAACCCCTCAAGAGTTCCTCTCTAAGCTTCCTCCTATCTTCGCTATTGAACTCCAAGTGGGCTTTCCCAGAGAGCTTAATCTTTGATAGGATAGCTCCTAGAGCCCTTTTCCTGACCTCGAAGCATGCGTCTATCAGGTCTTTAGGAGCTTCTACTGGTATCCTGTAGCTCTTAACGACTTCCAAATCCTCTCGACTTCGCTTCTAGGATGCCTGAGCTTACCAGCCGGAAGCTTAACAGCTTTAATAATCCCATTCTCCTGCCACTTCCAGAGAGTCTTAACTTAGATTCCGAAAATCTTCGCCACCTCCCCCGGACGTAAGAGTTCTTCGCTCATCAAATAGACTATAGAGACAAACTAACATTCAAACCCACCTATCATGGAACTGCTGTCTACGGCGCGGGTCGCTGCTTGAGCTCGACTCCCTGCTGGCCTCGCTCGCGCTGGAGGCCGGCTTCTCCTTCGAGGAGCTCTACTCAGCCCCGGCCCCTAGGAGCCTATGGGCCAACCTCCTCGTCCGGAGGGGGCTTGCGCTTCCATGCGAGGATAGGGTCGTCGTCCTCAGGAGTTAGGGCTTAGAAGACTTATATCTTCGGTTGGATAGTTGGCTTGGGGATGTCCTTGGAGGATAGGTTGAGGGAGGTTCTTGAGAGGGGCGGGGACTGGCAGAGGGTCCCCGTGAAGGGCCTGCCCGGCGTCTTCGTCGTCAAGGCTCCCGCCAGGGGGAGCAGGCCGGCCTCGCTGATAGTGGAGCTGAACCCGCTGAGCCAGGCCGGAACTCCCTCAAAGAGGAGGGGCCTATACCTAAGGAATCTCAAGGAGCTCGAGGACTACAGGAAGATGCTCGGTGATGGTAGGCTCGACGAGCTGCTCAGGGCCGTCGAGAAGGTGAACCCGAGAGGGGCAGGGACAGAGGACCTCGAGGTCTAGCCCCCTTCGGAGCCCACCATCTTCACCCTTTCTCCGAGCTTGTCCGTCTTTCTGAAGAGCCACCTCGCCCTCCTGCCGGGCTGCCTAGCCCTCTCCAATACTTCTAGCGCGACCAGGTGTTCTAGGGCTGGCCTCACGTGCTTGAAGTCCTTCGGAGCCCACCCCCTCCTCAGCAGCTCAGACGCGACGTCGCTGGCGCTCCTCCACTCGTCGAAGAAGCCCTCCATGGCCAGCCTGACGATCCTTCCATACAGCTCGTCCTCCGAGACCTTCACGTACTCGTACCTCCTCTCGTAGACTATTCTTGGGACCGAGCACTCGATCCTGACCTCGGGTATCTTGGAGAGGATGGCGCGGACCAGCTGCTCCAGGGCCTCGACCCTGTGCTTGAGCTCCTCAACCTCCTCCTCGATGCCCATACATAATTATTCCTCCCCGCGGTAGATAAGGCTCACATGGCCTCGACGACGTCGTGGACTATGATCGTCGTGGCTCCGTCTAGCTTCGCTATGGTTGCCCTTGCCCTGAACCTCCTCCCCTTCCTTATCAGCTCCCTGGGGCCGTTGTATGCCGAGGGCTCCAGCCTGGCCCTGAACCTGTCGTCGACAATTACTACCGCGAAGCCGGGGTAAACCTTCTCGACCTCTACCGTCCTTATCCTCCCCTGAGGCTCCGCCGAGATGGGCCTGGACCTCAGGGCCGCGGCCGTGACGTATCTATCCCCGACCCTCTTCACCAGACCGTCCCTCACGAGCCTCGCGAGGCCCATCCTCACGACGCCTGGGCTATAGTCCCCATCAAGCCCCTCTAGGAGCTCCTGAAGTGTTGCTCCCTTATCCCCAGCCTTGAGCAACAGCATGTAGAGGCTCTTCCGGCAGTGGTAGAGCTCGCTGCTCGAGGGGCCCTCGACGCCCAGCTCCTCCATCTCTAATGGCTTGACCGCCTCCCCGGGGCTGGTTGAGTGTGTTGACGGCGCTGGAGGCAGCTCTATGGAAAGCCCCTCTTCGGCCCCGCCTTTCTGCTCCCCTGACTCAGCTGTGCGGTCCCGATCCTCGGCCCCAATCTCTATGACCGGCCCCGCCTCCGCCCTCCAGGGCCAAGGAGTCCCGGGTCGGGGCCTCTCAGCCCTCCTCGCCAGCCTGACCGTCTTGCCCGAGGCCTGCCTGAGTACCTTGTCCATCCTCTTAGCCCTCCTGTACCCCTCCCTGAAGTAGTACTCGTCCACGGTGTCCTCCGCCACTAGTATGACGGCCCTGCCCGGAAGCCTCCTCCCAGTCCTCCCCCTCCTCTGTATGTATCTTATCCCTGAGACTGCCGGCTCGTAGAAGATTACTAGGCCGCACTCGGGTATGTCTAGGCCCTCCTCGCCTATGCTCGTCGCGACGAGGACGTTGTAGGCGCCCTCCCTGAAGGCCCTGAGCGTCCTCGCCTGCTCCTCCTGGCTCATCCTGGGGCCCTGCTTCCCCTCGGCCTTGCCTATGAATAGGGCGGCCCTGTAGCCCATCTCCCTGAGCCTCTCGACCAGGACCTCGGCCGTGGCCCTGATGTTGGCGAAGACCAGCACCCTGTCCTCGCCCTTCTCGGCGAAGTGGGCCGTGAGGACCGATTCCAGGGCTACGACCTTCGTGTGGTCTACCTTGCACTCGCTGACCATCTTTACCAGCCTCCTATACTCCGGCATCTCGATTATCATCCTGTGGCTCCTCAGCTCCGACCCCTCTATCTCCTCTAGGTACCGCCTCAGGCTGTGGACGTGCTGGCTCTCTATAAGCTCCTCCGCGTGGTATAGGCTTAGGGCCGCCGAGATCAGGGTCATGTAGTGGATGTTCGGCCCCTTCACGCCCGCCTCTATCTCGGCCCTGAGCCTATTCATCAGGCCGACTAGGACCTTCCTGTTGGCGGCCTCGCGCGGGACCCTCAGGATCCCGCCCATCCTCAGCCTCTCTAGGATCGAGGCTATCATCCTACCTATCTCCTGCCTAATCGCCTCGTACTCCTGCGGTAGGGCCACCCTGACCCAGCTCACTTTAACTCCCGGTATATACCTCGCGACCTCCTCGTCCTCCTCGGTCTTCCAGAGTATCTGCTCTATCCAGAGGTTCCTCACGACCTCTACGACCCTCTCCTCCTCAGATCCCGGCGAGGCCGTCAGCGCCAGAATCAATGGATACGGGCACCTCTTCACGTACTCCTCCGCGAGCCTGGTGTAGGCGTATCGGCTCCTAGACCTGTGGCACTCGTCGAAGACTAGGAGGGCGAACTCCTCCAGCCTGACGAGCCCCCTCCTATAGTCGTTCAGGACCGCCTGCGGAGTCGCCGTGAATACCCTTATCCTGGGATCTCTCCAGACCATCTGCCTGCCAGCCGTCTCTCCGGTCACCGCCGCGACCTCGTAGCTCTCCAGCCTCAGGTGCTTCAGGACCGACTCCCTGTGCTGCAGCGCGAGGGGCCTCGTCGGCGCCATTATTAGGACCCTGCAGCCCGGGTATCTGTGGAGCAGCTCGGCGGCCACTAGCTCGGCTATGACCGTCTTCCCGAGGGCCGTCGGGAGCACTACGAGGGTATTTGCCTCGAGGGCCCCCTCAACCATCCTCCTCTGGTACTCCCTGTCCTCTAGGGCTCCCTCCCTGACCATCGGGTGCGCTACGTAGCTGGTCCTAGCCGCCGAGAGCTCCTCCATGACCCTCAGTATATGCTTGCAGATGACGCGCCTGTATGTGAAGTGGGGGCAGGTGCAGCTCCAAGAGCCGTCGTCGCTAAGCGTGACCGTGTATTCTACTCCTGGCGCAGACTGGCTCGGCACCCTCCAGCTCCTCAACCCATCCTGGCCTCGGCCCACGCTTCCGTCTCTTATAAATTTTTAGGGCCTCGAAGGGTTATAAGTCTTCGCGCCTCTAGCTCGTTGATATGAGCTACAGGAGGGGCAGGAGGTTCGAGTACGCCGTCAGGGACATTTTCAGGAGGAGGGGCTGGTTCGTCGTGAGGGCGGCGGCCTCGAGGCCGGTGGACCTCGTATGCCTGAAGAGGGGTGATGTGGGCGTGGTGGCCGTGCTGGTCGAGTGCAAGTACGGAGTGAGGTCTCCTAGGAGGTCGGACGCGGCTAGGCTGGTCGCCGCCGCCCGGAGGGCCGGCGCCACGCCGGTCCTGGCCTTCGCGGAGAAGAGGGGCAGGGTGAGGATGATGGACGCGGATAGGTGGGTAGGCTTCAGTCCCTGACCACGCTACTGCTTAACTAACGCTGCGTCACGTCCTGCCGATGGGTTGGAGGGGAGGCTCGCTCTCTGCAGGCCGCTGATGGCCGCGGTCTACGAGGCGGAGTACAGGGGGAGGAGCGCCGTCCCAGTCGCAGGCGAGATGGCGGCCTCGCTCCTAGACATAGCCCGCGTCGCCCATACCGCCTCGAGTCCCCTCGAGCTCTTCGAAAGGCTCATATCCACTAGGGTCTCCGAGGTGGCTAGGCGCGTCCCCAGCCGCTGGGGCAGGATCAGCCTGGGAGAGTTCGCTGCGCTCGTTGAGGCCGGCGGCGGCGCTGCCTACCACGACGGCTTCCTGGCCTGCTACGAGGACGTCGCCGAGCTCCTCCGCAGCCTCCCGCTCCAGTCCCCGGCCGCGCCCCTCGCCGTAAAGCCCACTAGGCTGGCTGGCAGCGCCAGCCTCGCTAGGGCTCTCCTCCAGCTCTGCTTGGACGGCGGGACCCCGGTACTAGTGGAGGACTGCGTAGTGACGCTTAGGAGCGCGCTCTGCGGCTTCGCGGGCCAGTGCGCGGAGAGGGACGTGGTGGATGCGCCCTTCGACGCCTACAGCTACTCCGTCCCCGCGCCTGAGCTTGATGCGTCCGCGACGCTCTCCGAGGCCCTGAACCTCCTGCTGAGGTACGGGTTCTGAGCTAAGTAGAGGTGAGTAGTATTTCATTGCCTCTGCTTAGCCCTTCCCTCTCGATCGAGTCATGGAGGGCTCTTTGGGGGAGCCCGGCTCCCCGCATCTGAAGGTTTAGCACCGCCACGATGTCTCTGTCCATTGTTAGGCTGCACTCCTCGCACTTCATTAGCCTGCCCCTATAGGCTACTAGGTAGCCCGAGCAGAGGGGGCAGGTCTTGGAGGTGTTCTTCGCGTCCACGTATTTTACCGGCAGTCCAAGCCATTTGAGCTTGTATTCGAGCATGGACTGGAGTGTCCTAGCGTTCCACTTCGAGAGCTTCCTGTTCTGCTCCTTAGAGCTGTTTAGAACCCTCTGCTTTATCCCTTTTAGCTTCTCCATTATTGCTCCAGAGTTGGACTCTTTGAGCTCTCCAGCTATCTCTGCAGTTAGCTTATGCATGAAGTCTTTAGCCCTGTTCCTCTCCCGTCCAGAATACCTCCGCAACAGCCTCTCGGAGGTCTTGGGCTTAAATCTTGACAGGCTCTGCGCTTTTTCTCGCTTAATTTCGTAGACCCTGTGGATGTGGTAGAGCTTTTTCAGGTCGTACCGCACTATTCCTCCATTGATTAGCGCCGTTACATTCGTCAGGTTTACGTCGAACGAGGCCCACTTATCGGCTCTAGGCTCCACGCTCTTCTTCACCGTAATTATCAGGTACTTCTCCGTTAAGACCAGCCCTCCAAGCCTATCAAAGTCTTGGGGGACCCAGCGGTGTTTAGTTAAATCGACCTCGAGATACCTCCTATTAGGCTCGATGCTTATCCTCAAAACTCCGTTCTTGAAGGTGAAGAGCGTGTTCTTAACGTAGATGGTCCTCCTCGTTATCTTAGGATGCTCTCTAGCCCTCCCCCTGTTGTACAGCGTGATCCATCCCTTGACCAACCCGATCACGGAGTTTATAGCAGAGTCTACGTAGTGCTTAGAATACCTCCAACCCCTCAAGAGTTCCTCTCTAAGCTTCCTCCTATCTTCGCTATTGAACTCCAAGTGGGCTTTCCCAGAGAGCTTAATCTTTGATAGGATAGCTCCTAGAGCCCTTTTCCTGACCTCGAAGCATGCGTCTATCAGGTCTTTAGGAGCTTCTACTGGTATCCTGTAGCTCTTAACGACTTCCAAATCCTCTCGACTTCGCTTCTAGGATGCCTGAGCTTACCAGCCGGAAGCTTAACAGCTTTAATAATCCCATTCTCCTGCCACTTCCAGAGAGTCTTAACTTAGATTCCGAAAATCTTCGCCACCTCCCCCGGACGTAAGAGTTCTTCGCTCATCAAATAGACTATAGAGACAAACTAACATTCAAACCCACCTATCATGGAACTGCTGTCTACGGCGGGGAGCGCGTTAGCCCTTGAGGGCTGGATGGAGCCATCGCGGCAGGAGGCGGATCATGGAGCGGTATCGGTCATCTATCAGGTAGACGTCGGCTCTGTCCTCCGGGCCCCTTACAGCCCTTCCAGCGGCTTGTAGGGCCGACCAGAGACCCGGAAGAATGACTCCGTAAAGCTTCGCCTTGTCCTCGTCACCAACTATCTCTGAAAGCCTGCTCAGGAGCTTCATGGTCCTGGCGGTTGGGGGGCTGAAGGGGACTCCCACCAGCAGGACTAGGCCCGCGGGCAGGTCTATCCCCTCGCCGAGCCTGCCGTTATATACGGCAACGAGGGGCTTCTCGGAGCCGCTGAACTCCGAGACAAGCCTATCCACGGACTCCTGAGAGAGGTCCCGGTCCTCGTGCAGGACATCGAGCCCCCTCACGGCCTCGTAGAGTATCTCGAAGCTCGGGAGGAAGGCCAGGGCCCTGCCGCCCCTACCGCCCGCCAGCCCAAGCACCCACCGGATATCAGCTATCATCCTCTCGTCCCTCTTCTCATACTTCGTGGTAAGCCCCTTTACCAGCCATGCCCGCAGGTTGTCTCCGTAGGGCCAGCCGGCCCTCAGCAACGTGACCTCCTCGCCGAGCATCGCCTCCAAGAGCTCCGCAGAGACAGTCGCGCTCAGCGTAACTGTCCTCGCCCACCCGCTGTAGGTCTTCTTGATGGCGTCCTGGGGGTCGGCGATCGCCTCGAGCCTAACGCTCCTGCCCTCCCTGACCAGTAGAGGCTTCGCTCCCGCCAGGGAGGCCTTGAAGTCTGCCATCGAGAGGAGGTGGCTAGCCGGGGCGTAGTTCTCCCTCAGCTTCTTCTCCTGAACCTCCTCGCCAGCAACGGACAGCTCCTCGTAGTCCGGCAGCTTGTCCTCAGCCTCGATCTCCCCATCCGAGTGTAGCAGGCCTCCGTAGTACTCCGCGGCCTCCCTGAGCCTGTCGGCTAGGTCTCCGAAGCCGTACCTCTCGGCCTCGGAAGCAGCCCTAGCCAGCGTCTTCAACGATACGCTGTCCCTAACCATCGTCAGAGCCTCTTGAACTATGTGTTGTCCCTCGTCGAGAACCAGTATCGTCTTCTCCCTGCTCCACCTCCACTTAGCCAGCAGCCACCCAATCAGGCCTAGCTGCCTGTGCGTAGCCACTAGCGCGCTGGAGGCTGAGAGGTTCAATAGCTGAATCTCGTACGGGCACGTAGATGTCCTAGCTCCCGCGTCCTTAAGGTCGCTGACAGTATTCGCCTTCAGGGCCCTCGGCCTGCCGGGATAGTACGGGCACCTGCCCGACTGCCTTGTGGCCCTGCAGGTCTGGTTGAACCGTCTCTGGTCCACCTTCGATATTACCTCGTGTAGGCAGAGCAGCCTCCGGCCGTAGATCGGCGTGGCGCCCGTCTCGGAGGCAACCTGCCTAACCTGGCTGGCAGTCCTCGTGAGCCAGAGAATCCTCAGCCTCTTCTCCTCGGCGTAGGCCTTGGCGGCGGCCCATACCGCGGCAGTCTTACCAAGACCCGTCGGAGCCTCAACTACCACGTGCCTAACGCCCGCAAGAGAATCGTAGGTCCTATTGGCTAGGTCTGCCTGGAACGGCCTGACCTCGGCGTGCGGGAAATGCCTCCTCAGACCATCCCTGAGCTCAGCATCCCTCTGCAGCTCGATAACCGTAACCTTCCCCGGCCCTCCTGATCAAGGACGGACCTATAGGTGTCACCCCAGTCCAAGAACTCTAAGAACTAATGCTATTGCTATCGTCGAGACCCACAGCCAGAAGAGCCTATCCATCTTAGCATCGACCCTCCTTATCTCCTCTCTAAGCTCCCTTGTCTCTGCCTTAAGCTCCTCCCTAGTCCTCCTGAACTCCTCGACCAGCGCCTCAAGCCTCGCGACCCTATCCGACAGCCCCATCACCCTCTCGGTTAATTCCTCCATAGTCATTGGGTCTTCGCCCATATTAAAGCGTTCGCCGCTCACTTCTCCTCACTCTCCTCTAAGCTCTCGTAGATTGGTAGCTTCTCGTAGCATCTCTTCCTACACTCCTCGCAGACAACCTCGTAGATGCACTCCTTGTCGCAAACCACGTAGCCTATCGGAAGGCCCTCCTCTTCCTCCCTACCCGTATAGACCTGGCTGTTGCAGATGTCGCATAGTATGGCTGATTTATAGACGAGGTCAACGTCCATCTCCGAGTCGCCAAAAAAGACCATCGTCATGGGTCTCCACACTATCCTCTGAATCCTCGGATCGGTAGCTATCCTGACTAGGAACCTCTCCTCGCTCATCTCCCATCACCGCAGCTGTGCTTCGAGAGGTCGTCTGAGAGCCTGCCGCAGCGCGGGCAGACGTATCCCTGCCAGCTCCTCCAGTAATCCGTCCTAGTCTTCACGTCGAACTCCCTGGCGAAGCCTCCGGTCTTCTCCGGGTGCGTGTTGGCGAAGTGGTCCGCAGCGTCCACCAGCCTCTTGTACTCCTCCCCGCATGCCGGGCATGGCCAGACCCTAGACCCCTCCCTAACGTGGTAGGGGAAGAAGGTCCTGTGGGCTCCGACCCACGCCCAGCCGTCAGCCCCATCCGGCGGCAGAACCCTCACCAGCCTATCGCCATACCTTACCAGCGGCCTAGCCGTTAGGGCGTAGTCCTCGAGCGACCTGGCGCAGTCGTCGCAGTAGCTGCCGGTAATGCCCGTCCTTCCGCAGACGCGGCACAAGCTAGCGGAGGTCTTGCATGGCCTCTCCTTCAGGGCAGTAGCCTCGGTCAGCGGAGCCTCGGCCCCGCATCGGATGCATCTGAGCCTGCTTAACTCGCCTCCAGCAACCTCAACGAGCTCGTGTCCGAAGAGCCTGTAGACTCCCTCACTAGCCTTCTCGGGGGCAACGGCCCTCTCCTCCGTAGCCTCGGCCTCGGCGGGCTCCTCCTCAAGCCTCAGCTGCCTAGCCTCTCCCAGACTCTCCTCCTCCATCGGCTCTTCTGATGCCTCTACTCCCTCCATCGGCTCCTCTACTTCATCAGATACCTCCTCGCGCGGCGGCTCCCGGGAAATGCCCGGCCCCATCTGGTCAGCCTAATTAGTGTGGGAGCCCTGCCCGGGCTTGGGGTTGGCCGGCGCCTATGGGCTCCCGGGCAGCCACCTCCTCCACTTCCTCGCGGCCAGACTCTCCGGATGCGTCCTCATTGCTGGGGATTTCGCCTGCTGGCATAGGCCGAGCCTCCACCTCTTCCTCCACCTCCTCTTCCTCGAGCCTCAGCTCTTCGGCCTCTGCGGTTCTCGCTTCCTCCTCGGCCTGCGGCTCAGTCTTAGCCTCTGCGGTCTCCTCCCTCGTAGTGGTAGTCTCCGGCTGCTCCGCCCTAGCCTCTATCGGCGCCTCGATGGTCTTCGGCGGCCCCGGCCTCCTAGCCGTGTAGAGCCTGCCGCTGTAGAAGACGTAGACTCCTCTCCCAGCCTTGCCCGTCCTAGGATCTATGACCATCTCGGCTATGTCCCTCGGAAGGTTATGCATCGAGGTGCTTATGACGGCGGCAACGTCCCTAGGCATGTGCCGTGGTAGCTGATCCGGGTCGGGAGATATCATGACAACCCCGACACCATATCCCCTCAGCTCGTTGACTATCCTCTCGCCCATTGATGGGGGCTCGTCGAGCTTCCTAGGCCTAACGTAGTTCTGAGCCTCCTCGGCGATAACCAGCGTCCTCAGCCCCTCGCTCATTCCGGCCTTCGTCGCTGCCCTGTACAGAGCCGTCAGGACGTAGTTTGCGTAGAGCGTCTTGAGGTATATGCTCGGAAGCCCTCCGAGGTCGTAGACCACGACCCTGGAGCTCCCGTCAACGCCCTCGTCCCGCCTCTCCTCATCCACCAGCAGGACGAAGAGCCGCCGTATCAGCGCCAGGTACATGTTGGACTCGGCGTACCTGCCCTCCCTCAGCGCTATCTCCGCATGCCTCTCAAGCACCCTCACGATCTTCTCCGTCGTCGGCACCCCCCTCCCATACTCCTCCACCAAGACCTTCAGGAGGAGCAGGGATGAGGGCGGAGTGATGTCTATGACGTCCCTACCCATCTCTCGAATCAGCTCGACTGCTATCAGCGCCTTCTCCCGGGCCGACTCTCCCGGAACATCCCACACATTGCGTATCTTCCTGACTATCGTGGCTCCCTTGACTCGCTGAGAGTACTCTCCCTTCCAGTCGATGACTATCGTCTCTATGCCCCTCTCAACTGCCAGCTTGACGGCCCTCAGCGCTATCGTCGTCTTACCGCTGCCCGTCGGCCCGAAGACCAAGACGTGCCTCCTAAGCTCCGATAGCGGTATCACTCCGAGAAGCCTCCTAGACTTCACCACTACAACCGCCGTTATCGCCGCTGTCGCTAGAAGCGCTATCGGCAACACCGCGCTGGTAGCGATCCCCGCATCGACCTGGACGGCTATCGGCCTCACCCTGACACCATACCTCGATAGACTCGTCAGAGCGTTGTTGACTGCCCACAGCATCAGCGGCACGCCCATCGCAGCTATGACCAGCGTGGCTACTAGTCTCCTCACTCCTCATCCACCTCTATTCTCCGAACAGTTTTCCGGCGCCTCCGCATCCTCGATGCGTTCCTCAGCGGCCAGCCATGAATCGGGCACCTCAGAGAATCATACGCAAGCATGCACTGTGGGCACCACCTCCACCCCTCAGCGTAGTTAGCGGCCTTCCTCGCAACCACCCTCTCGCCGCTCGGCAACGTAACGACGACGAACCCATGATCATCCTCTACCCACCCCATAGGCGGCGCGCTTGCGTCGCTCCCCGGGACATGCCCGGGTCGCCCATCGGCCGGGCGTCGTCGAGCGGATACAGGGGAAGAAGACTCCACGCACATTTTCCCCTCAGCGGCCGGGGAGGGGTGGGGGATGCTAGCCCCCGACCTGCGTGGAGCCATCCCCCCTCCGCCAGGCCGCCTATGGGCGGGTCTTTGCGTCGGTGACTGCTGCATCCCGCGCCGCGCCCAGCCTCCCCGGCCCGCTCCGGAGTCGGCTCCACCAGAGGTGTGGCGGGGGCACCAGGGGCGCACGTCGCCCAGGAACCTTCGCGGCTCGGCCCCTAGGCGTCTAGCCCCGTCGCCGCTCCCGGGAGCGCGGCACAGGCATCAGCAAGAGCATCTGCTGAGCCGTAAAGAAGCCTCCTCACTCCCTCGGCTCATGTCCTGTCCGGGGGTCCCCTGCACGCCGCGCCACGGTCCCCGGGATGCACATCCCCCGATTAGCCCGGGAGGCCGGCCTTGCCCGGGGAAATGACATAGACATGAGCCGGTGGAGTCGTCAAGGAATCGTCAAGCGCCCTCGCCCCACCGCTCCCCCCGACCGAGGAGAGCTTGTGGGGGAGGACCCCCTCGGCGGCTGGCACACGGCCCGGCGCTGGCCGCGGACCCCCGACCGAGGATCCACGCCAGTCAATCGGCATAGCCGCCTAGCCGTCGCGGAGGACAGCCACACCCCCGACCGAGGATGGGGCAGCCCCGCCGCCGGACGCGTGAGCACGCTCCCGCTGCCGGGATAGGGAGCCTTCGGCGCGCCGCGGCACAGCACCCCTCATCTCCTCCCCGAACGAGGAGGTCGGGAGCGGCTCCCCCGACCGAGGAAGCCGCCGCCTGGCTCCCAGCCGCCCATCCATGCACCGGGCGGAGCATTCCCCGGTGCCGTTCCCCTCCCCCAAATGGGCAGCCCCAGCCGCCCACGAAGTCTCGGGCGGCCCGGAGACTTCCTCCGGGAAGAGGCAAGCCCACCTGGGGCATCGTCAAGGTCATCGTACTCCGGCGCTTCTAGGGCAGGAATGGCCTTAGCCCGTCGGCCACCCCTCCTCCCCCATCCAGCCCCAAACGGCTCCTAGCCCCGACTCGGAGCCGGCTTTTTCAGGGGCATCCGGGCGGGGCGGGCCGCCCC
>Ga0080004_1132635_pt1 | contig 23977 bp, 19 predicted proteins | sample WasSprMetagenome_FD_69207 | JGI IMG/M metagenome (GOLD analysis project Ga0080004, IMG submission 69207) | Sulfidic aquatic microbial communities from Washburn Spring, Yellowstone National Park, USA - WS (SPADES assembly) (version 2) | ecosystem: Environmental > Aquatic > Thermal springs > Hot...
GCGGATGTGGCTCGGATGTCCAAGGGCTGGAATAAGGCTCCGGGCCGAGAAGGGAGGGGAGGCTCCAGCAAAGCGGGGATACGGCTATATGCCGTATCTAGGGGCTGCCTTGACACAGCCCAGAACTCGGTAGGATGAAGCCATGAGGCTAACAAACCGAGAATCTCCCGGCTTCAGCCGTGGAGAGTGTCAACTCTCTAGTAAAACTTAGTGAATTGTCGTACTGAAATGACGAGGTTGGTAGCTGAGTGGAAGATTTTCGGTCAAGGTATTACCGTCCTCTCAAAAATACGTAATACATATATCTTATGACAAGTATTATTTAATCGCTATGGTTAAGGCAGGTGGTTATGCGAACTGCATAGCCTGGGTAGACTTAACTAATAAAAAAGTAGAGTATCAGGAAGTAGATGAGGAAGAGGCCAGGAAGTTTATTGGTGGAAGAGGGCTTGGTGGTAGAATAATTCTTAAGCATGCCGTCAGGAAGGATTCTCTCTCGCCGGAAAATGTATTAGCAATTATGAATGGACCATTAACCGGGACGCTTACCCCAATGAGTGGTAGGATATGTGCAGTCTCTAGAGCGCCTCTCACAGGGATCTTTGGCGACTCACACGCGGGAGGTTGGGCTGGAGCAGCATTAAAATGGGCAGGGTTTGACGGAGTAGTGTTAACTGGCGCGAGTGATAAGCCAGTCTACCTCCTAGTAAAGAATAAGAAAGTGACTATTGAGGATGCATCTAACCTGTGGGGCAAGACGGCTGAAGAAGCCTACCAGATGGTACGTGAGAAGCATGGTGAGGACGTACAATTCTACGGAATAGGGCCTGGAGGTGAGAATAAAGTAAGGTTTGCAAACATAATGCACTATGGAAAACAATCAATGGGCAGGGCATCAGGACGAACAGGCTTGGGCGCGGTAATGGGCTCAAAGGGAGTCAAATGTCTAGTAATACTTGGAGAGGAGAAAGATATGCCTAAACCCGCTAGGCCAGGTGAATTTGAGAAGGCTAGACAGCAGGCATTAAAGAAGATTATGGAGAGTTCTGTTACTGCACCTAAGAAGGGCGGATTATCCGTATATGGTACGGCTGTGTTGGTTAACCTCGTTAATGAGATTGGCGCGTTCCCGACTAGGAATGCAAAAGATACAATGTTTGAATTTGCGTATTATATCTCGGGGGAGAACCTAAGGGGGACAATTCTAAGAGACACGCCTGCTTGTCATGCATGTCCAGTTGCATGCAAACGAGAATCTCAAGTACTCGATGGAAAATTCAAGCACAAATCTGAGGGGCCAGAATATGAATCGATATGGGCTCTCGGAGCGATGATAGGCGTTGGACATATCGAGGCAGTCTCGTACCTAAACTACTTAGCAAATCTCTATGGAATAGATACGATAGAGCTTGGAAATACACTCGCTGTAGCTGCGGAAGCCTCCGAGAGGGGGCTAATTAAAGAAAAGATAAAATGGGGTGATATGGATAAGTTAGTTGAGCTTACCAGAAAGATAGCATGCAGAGAAGGAGATTTAGGAAATGCCTTGGCTGAAGGAGGTGCGAGGGCTGCCCAAATATTTGGAAACCCAGACCTGTCAATGTCTGTAAAAGGTATGAGCATCCCTGCCTACGACCCCAGAGGTTTAAAGGGATTTGCGCTCGGCTATGCCGTATCGAATAGGGGTGCTTGCCATCTAAGAGCGTACACGCCTGCTTCAGAGATTCTTGGAATCCCATACAAGACAGACCCACTAGCAGTAGAGAACAAGGTAGAACTCGTACATCTCTTGGAGAGACTATTCGCGTTTACTGACAGCCTCGATATGTGCAAATTCAGTACCTTTGCCCTCGGCCCAGAAGACTATGCCGCGTTGTTCTCAGCATATACTGGATGGGACATAACCCCCGACGACGTATTAAGCATAGGCGAGAGGATCTGGACTCAGGAGAGATACTTCAACCAACTCCACGGCCTGTCTCGTAAAGACGATAGGCTTCCAAAGAGGTTCATGACCGAGCCATCACCCAGCGGCCCCTCCAAAGGACACGTAATTGACGATGCAACGCTGAACAAACTACTAGATGAATACTACAAGAAGCATGGATGGAACCTGGACGGGACTGTACCTCAAGAGCGTCTCAAACAACTCGGAATAATCTAAATCCATTTATTTTTTGGTTTTATTTAGAGAGATTAGAACACACTGGACAATCTGGAGACTTATGTACTGGTATCTTCATAAACTCGAGACTTAATCCATCAAATATTAGCATTTTACCGGTAAACAATTCGCCTACACCCGTGATTATCTTTATTGCTTCAAGGGCCTCAAGGCATCCAATTACTCCTGGCACAGGTCCCAAGACGGGTATGACCTCAAGTTGTGGCGGGGCAGAAGACAAGAAACACCTAAGACAGGGACTCTTACCCGGGACAATAGTCATTAATCTTCCCTCAAAAGAATAAACAGCACCATGAACAAAAGGCACTCCAAACTTGACGCACTTATCGTTAATCAAGAATCTTGCCTCAAAGTTATCTAAGCCATCAACCACCACGTCTACTCCTCTCATCAGCTCATCTACATTATCAGTAGTAATCTTCTTCGGAATAGCCTCAATAACGATGTCTGAATTAAGAAGCCTAAGCCTCTCGGCCAGCGCCTCAGCCTTAGGTCTACCAACGTCTTTTTCGGAGTATGGTATTTGACGATTCAAGTTATTCAATTCTAATACTCCGCCATCTACTATTCTCAGATGTCCAACCCCAGCCGCTGCCAAATAAGTTGCGGCAACGCCTCCCAAACCGCCAACCCCAACGACCAACACTCTAGAGTTCTTGAGCTTAAGTTGCCCATCAACGCCCAGCTCAGGAATCCTTATCTGCCTATCATATCTCTCCATCTCCCTAACACTAAGAGTCTGCATGCATACTCACTATTCAGACGTGCATAAATGTTTGATTATTCAGCGAGGCAGTCACGCCCTCCAGCAACGGGCGGAACCAAGGCTACCTCATCACCATCCTTAAGAACCGTAGACAATCCATCTAGAAAATCTATATCCCTACCATTCACAAATATTTTTACAGTCTTTTTAGGCAGACCATCAGCATCTAAAACCTCCGCATCAAACTTCTCACCAAATCGCTTAGACAACATCTCCAAGAGACTCTTTACCGTTACTTCTTCTGGATACTCTATAGTGATTCTCCCAAACACTCCTATCGCCTCCCGGATAGTTGCAAATGCCTTAACCACTATCCTCACCATCTAAGATCACTTACTACGATTAAATGGTGTAACACGTTCTGAACATAAAATATACACATTGTCTTATATATCTATTATTACTCTAGGCGGTTTTCCTCAGCTGAGGACTACCTAATGCTTTATTACTTATTTCAACAACTTTCTTTATCCGAGAATGCAATTTTTTGATTTCTCACATGCATAGTAATGAAATGGTTCTGATTATTGCTTCAATAATAGATATCAAGTTTGTACTTCGTATAGTATTCTAGGGGATAGATTGGTCTCTGAACGTTTTTGTATGGTAAAATTCCAAAGTTGCTGGTGGAAAATCCTTTATTGTCTATGTCTAGCATAAGTCTCGCCTTGTCCTTATAATAGAGTTTATATCCTAACGGAGACTTCGCGACTATTAGGTTTGCTGCGTTAGGATCTAATCCGAGGTTGCTATAGATGGCTGGATCCCAGCTGGCAAATCTCTTCTCAGTAATTGCAACATAGATATTTTTTACCTTCATCAATGCTGTTTTACCTGCATTTAGGGTTAGGCCCCTAAGCGTTTTGCTCTCCATACTAAATTTAAAATCATCTCTAATATCGATAATTGTGCCGCGTACTTCTACGGGGTTTGAAAAGACGTTATCAATTTTTCCACCTAGAGTTGTGTGTAACTCATTATTTTTCCCTGTCTTAAATGCTAATCTAACCACTTCTGGGTCATAAATTGTCATTAAAGCTGTACCTTCAAAATTGTTTTCTACTAAATGGTGCAAGATATTAACATTATCGCCAGGAGCCCCCGCACTCGGAGCATCTGCACCATCTCCAAAAACTGCTAATCCTTTAACATTTTTAATCATGGATAATCCTTCCTCTATAGATATAAGATTGAGTTTTTCACCATATACGTATCGATATTTCCATAATTTCTCTAACATTTCTTCACAAATTTCTATTGCTTTTTTGCTTATATTTTTACCTACAGTTAGGACTAATCCGCTTCCTAGATCACGTACATCAAGCCATGGTTGGGTAAAAAATAGAAAATATGAATAAATTTTGTATTTTTTAATGTATTGTTTAATTTTTTTGATCATGATTTGTGTTGGCTTTTCATTAGTACTTGTTGTTTGTGGAGGAAGTATTAACGGTATTTTACCCGCTATAACTTCAGTTTTTAGTTGTCTCTTTAATATTCGATATGCGAGTTCGGCAGCTCTATAGCCAGTCTCAAATAAATCGGTGTGGGGATATGTAAGATAGCCCACTACTGCATCTGAATGTGCTACTATGTTTTTCGTGACGTTGGCATGTAGATCATGCGCTACAACTATGGGCTTTTCACCCACAATTTCTCTTGAAGCCTTAACAATATGTCCAGAAACATCATCACAGCCCTCTGCTGAAATAGCCCCGTGCAGAAGTAATAATAGCGCATCATAGTTTTGGATAATTGTAATAGAGTCGAGTAATTTATTCGTAATAAGGTTAAATGTCTCATTGGTTATTTTTCCGCCGGGCCATGAAAATGCCGCAAAGGTTGGAATTAGCTCGAATCCATAATCTTGTGATGCCTTTATGACACCTGCATATTCGATATTTTTATCCCATAAGTTGTCTATTATTTCTTTACCGCTATACATGAATCCATCAATGAAGTCGCCTGTATTTGTTAACAACGGAGAAAAAGTGTTAGTTTCTTGAAAAACTCCACCCACAGCGATTCTCATTTCAACAGTATTTTTAATTTATACTGTATTTAAATTTTGTCCTCATTGACAAATTTTGTGTAACGTTAAAATTTTTCACGACGGTCTCGTTAACAATTATTAATATTGAATGACTTGTCATCCCTTTACCGCACCGAATGTTAAACCTCTTACTAGTTGTCTTTGAACAATCGCTATAAGTATGGCTACAGGTATCAAAGCTAGTATAGATGCTGCTGTTAACTCATTCCAAAAGTATTGTTGATCACCTATAAAACTAGATAATAGAATAGGGACTGTTTTTCTATATTTAGATGTTAAAAATACTGCTATGATAAATTCGTTCCATGACTGAATTATAGTCAAAGTGCCTGTAGTTAATATTGCGGGAAGAGATAGTGGTAATATTATTTTTCTTAGGATGGTGTAGTGTGATGCTCCGTCAACTAATGCGGCTTCTTCAATTTCTTTAGGTAGTTCTTGTATGAATCCTCTAATTAGCCAAACTGTCAATGGAAGATTAAACGATGTATAAGCTAATATCATTCCTTGGTAGGTATCAACTAAGCCTAGGTATGAATACACAAGAAAGAGGGGTATGATGCCTACGATTGGGGGTAATAATCTAAAACTTAAAATTGTAAAGGCTAGGGTATCATTAAGATTCTTGCCGAACTTCAATCTAGCTAATGCATAAGCCATCGGAACTCCTAAAGCTAATGACAATAAAGTTGAGGCAATTGTAATGATTATGCTGTTCGTTGCAAAAGAAGTGAAGCCCCATTTGTTAAGGACTGATATGTATGCTTCAATGGTAAAGTTTTTTGGAATTAAGGTGGGAGGGTAAGAAAATGCTTCTGTGAATGTTTTAAACGAAGTTACTACCAAGAAATATATTGGAAAAACCGTTAACAATAAAGCAATGCTCAAAATTAAATACGAGACTAATTTTGAATAGCTTATTTTCCTCATTATTTTCCACCTCTCATTAATCTAAAGAAAAACATAATTATTACTGTACTTATCATGGCAGTAATTATACTTTCGGCAGCAGCCATTCCTATTTCCCACTCTTTAAAAGCGACTAGCATTAGATGATACGATATGAGTGTGGTTGCTGTACCAGGCCCTCCGTAGCTAAGCGAATACAGATAATCGAACGTTTTAATAGCATCTATAATTCGAAGAATGATTATTATTAGGATCACATTTTTTAAGAGTGGTAGTGTAATATGCATAAAAATCTTAAAACTGCTTGCTCCATCAATAGAAGCCTGTTCCATCGGTTCTTTTGGTAACGAGGTTAAACCTGCTAAAAGTACTAATCCTACGAATGGTGTCCACTGCCATATATCGACGATCGCGACTGATATTAGTGCTTGAGACCTTTCTGAGACCCACCCTTGTGGTGGAAGATTAAGTAAAGATAAAAAATAATTAATGATACCATAGACCGGATTATACATGATTCTCCATAATGCACCCACCATTATAGGTGCAGTAGCTAGTGGTAATAGTAACATGGTTTTAATGATTCGTTCCCCTTTTAACTGCTTATTAAGCGCTAATGCCAAAACCAACCCGAGAGCAAACTCAATAGGAACAACTATTACAGTATATAATGCTGTTTTATACCATGCATCCCAAAACCTATTATAACTGGAGAATAGATAAATAAAATTATCTAACCCGACAAAGACTGGAGTTTTTAGAACAGGATCTACTAATTTCCACCTAAAAAACATAATTACGTAATTGAAAATAAGTGGGAAGATTGTAATAAATAATAGGACAAAAAATCCAGGTAAAAAAAGTATATATTTTGTGTAGTTAGTGATTTTTCTCAATGTTAGAAGCACCATTTACAGTCCTATTTGTTTTCTGAGTTTATCAGTGTAATCTTCGCCTTTCCACGGAGGTATATTCAGTCCATGAGTGTTTTTGATTCCCTTCTTCTTATATTCAGCGTAGAATGATCTATAGGCGTCTGCGATATCTTTAAGTGCTTTTTCAGGGTCTTTTTCTCCTGCGACTGCCGGCGCCAAATTGTTTTGGAAGGCAGTTATAATATCACCGACGTACGGACCATATGCTACACCGCACGAGTGGCTCATATATTCTGATATGCGCTCTACCATGTTAGCAATATCGGGGTTTGATTGCGCAAAGAGTCTCCATCCTGTTTTGGTTGCTGGTCCTTGTCCTGACTGTGCGGCTCTTAATGGTTCGTTTTCTGGACTTGTAACTTCCTTTATTAAGGTCCATGCCGCCCTCCTCCTAACAGGATCTTTAACTGCTGTCGTAATTCCTATTAAATGGCCTATGTTTGTGTACACAGCATGACCTTTAGGTCCACCTATAGGTGGTAGGTGAATTGTATTTTTAATTATTTTTGCAGCATTTGGATCGCCTTTTAATTGGGCAATTTGGCCTAGGACGAATGTATCCCAACCAGTCATTACTGCCGCTTTTCCGGCAAAATATATTGAGGCTGCATCTGGATTATCCATTGATAATATACCCGGTGGCATAAACTTCATTTGATATTTTATTAATTCGATACTCATTATACCATTAAGTCCCATCCTGTCAAACCAGGGCTCCCAATCTTCATCTATTTCCGGTTTGCCAGTTAATGTAAACCATCTAGTATGCCAGGCTGGGAAAGATAGTTGAGGCCATACTAGTGGCTGTACATAGCCATACATTTCAGGTGGTTTATGGAAGTATTCTATGACGTCGTTAAATTTTATCCAGTCAGGCTGCTTAATGAATTCGTCAATTGGGTAGCCATATTGTTTTTCGAATCCTTCTTTATTTTTAGGGTCTAATAATATATCAGATCTAACCCAGAGATTATTGAAATTACAAGTATAGAACCATGCATAAAATTTGCCACCATATGTAGCATAGTCTACCTGGATTGGTACAAATTCGTCCATTGGGGGTAACACATCCTTGTCAGACTCAATTAAATCATCAATTGGTTGCAGTATTCCTAATTCTACATAAGCAGGCATAAAGACTGTGTCCAACCAAGCAACGTCATAAACAGCTTTACCAGATACGAACTCTGTTGTTAGTTTCGAAAAGTAAACTTCCCATGGTACATCAATGACCTCAACATCTATACCATACTTTTCCTTTATTTTAGGGGCTAAAACTTTTACTCCATCAGCAGGTGGACCTGACATTGATATATAGGACAATTTTACTCCTTCAAATCTCTCTGCTGGCTTTGTCGGCGAGACCGTTGGTGAAGTCGTCGATAAGGTAACTGTCTTCTCGACTGTTCTCTCTACAATCACCGTTTTTTCTGCACCGGGAACAGTAACTGTCTTCTCGACTGTTCTTGCAGGGGCTGTCTGAGTTCCAGCCAAATAGCCACCAATACCGGCTGCAACTACCGCAACACCTAAACCAGCAGATACTGCAGCTATTTTACTGATGGCTTGTCTTCTATTAATTAAATTGTTATAATTGCGGACTTGATTTTTCTTTTTCATCATGGAATAAAGAAATTATGCAACATATAAATATTGCGTTATCAGTTATTTAACAGGCAGGGGAATTGAATGAATTATAAAGTAAGGTTTGGCTATTTTCAACCACTTGAGAAGGTCCATCCGTCATATGCATTAGATTTAGCTGTAACTGCTGAGAGGCTTGGTTTTGACATGATTGCTACTGCTGATCATTTTCATCCGTGGTGGGATACAAACGCTTATTGTGGATTCGCATGGAGCTGGCTTTCTGTAGCTCTCGCTAGGACAAGTAAGGTAATATGCGGGACATGTATAACTGCACCCATACTGAGGTACCACCCAGCCATAATAGCGCAGGCATGGACGACCATGTATGAAATGTTCCCAGGACGAGTATTCCTAGGATTGGGGACGGGCGAGGCAATTAATGAAGTGCCGCTGGGATTTGAATGGCCAACACCGAGTGAAAGAGTTGAGCGCCTCGAAGAGGCAGTCAAAATTATCAAACTTTTATGGACGAGTGAAAGTCCAGTTACATTTAATGGAAAATACTATAAGTTGAGACACGCTAAACTCTATCCCAGACCATCAGGTGAACCGCTTTTGTTAATTGCTGCAGGCGGTATGAAGACTGCTGAAATAGCTGGAAAGTATGCAGATGGGATTATCACGGTTCCAGAACACTTTAAGCCAGAACTATTTGAGAGATTTGAGAATAGTGCTAAAAAGTCGGGCAGAGATCCTGCTAAACTTTCAAGACATTTAGACATATCTTGCTCATATGATGAGGATTATGACAAGGCCCTAGAAGCAGTTAAACCTAAAGCAGGAGTTTTATTACCAATAGTATTCAAATATGCTATCTATAATCCAATAGAGATAGAGAGTTATGCAAAATTGATCAGTGATGAAGCTATAAAGTCTAGCTGGATTATATTCACCGATTACGAAGAACCAATAAAAATATTTGAAAAATACATAAAGTTGGGCTTCACTCACTTTCACATAGAAAGTCAGAGTCCTGATGAGAAAAAATTCTTAACTTTCTTTGGGCAAAAAGTACTTCCATACTTGAAAGAGACATATGGCGACAGCTCATAAATTATTGTAAGAGGTAAGGAAAATGCCAAACAATAATACTTCTCCAAAGGATAGGGTTAGAATGGCTTTAAATCACGTAGAGCCAGATAGGGTCCCAATAGACCTTGGTGGGACCGTCACTTCGATACATATAGAAGCATATAAAGAGCTAACTAAATACATAGGTATAGAAGAAAAATATTTTTCGCTGATAGAGTACGTCGGTAGAACAGCATATATTTCTGATAAGATTCTAGAAAAGTTTAACGTCGATACTCGGTATATTTATCCGTCCCCTCCTATTCCTGCTGGAATTAATCTTCCTCCAGGAGGAAGATTAATTCCAGAATATATAGACGTGTGGGGTATAAAGAGAAGGTTTGTCGGATATTATTACGATATTGTTCCGGATGGTAGTCCACTTTTAAATGCAAATACAACGGAGGATATCAAGGCATTTAAGTGGCCTCGTGCCGAAGATTTAGGCTTTAACCTAGAGTACATGATTTCACAAGCTGAAAGCCTGGCGTCTACAGACTATGCTATAGGATTTTCATACTACATATATGGGCCTTTCGCATTCTGCATGCGGTTGAGAGGCTTCCAGAAATTCTTAGCAGACCTCATTCTCCGACCAGAAATCGCAGTAACAATAATGGATCACGTCACCAACATCATGATAGAGGTGATAGAAAAATATATCAAACCGATAGGAAAATACCTTGATTTTATATTTTTCGGAGATGACCTTGGATTACAACTCGCTCCAATGATCTCGTCACAGCTTTTCAGAAGGTTTATAAAACCTAAATATAGAAGATACGTGGATGCTTTCAAAAATGCATCCAAAGCAAAAGTTATACTTCATTCCGACGGTGCAATATCACCACTTATTGATGATATGATCGAGGCAGGAATCGAAGGAATAAACCCTGTACAAGTATCAGCCAAGGGTATGGATAGCAAACAGCTTAAAGAAAGATTCGGCAAGAAACTGATATTTTGGGGAGGCATCGATACTCAGAGCGTACTACCGTTTGGTACGCCTGAAGATGTGAGAAACGAGGTAAGGACGAGGATAAAACATTTGGCACCCGGTGGGGGTTATATTCTTGCAACGGTCCATAACATCCAACCTGGTGTGCCTCCAGAAAACATTGTGGCAATGTTCGATGAGGCTGTAAAATTCGGATATAGGTTCTACTCTCATAATGGTTCTGAATAATGTTATAGTTTTTTTCTCTGGCTTGAATTAATAAAAATTGAAAGTTTTTTAGTCACCAACTTATTACATTTGTTGACCTAAATGAAGATTGTTGATGTTAAATTAACTCCTACAGTCGTGCTTAAACTGAAAAGACCGATAGCTGACGCATTTATATGGGTTCCCAGTTTTAGAGCTGCTGCCGTGCAAGTATTTACCGACGAAGATATTATTGGGATTTCGACTGTTGGTACCTATGGACTAGAAGCGATTAAAGCTCTCATAGAAACTGAATTGAAGCATGTTATAATTGGTGAAGATCCAATGGATTATGAGAGAATATGGGATAAAATGTACTGGTATACTTTGAACCATGGTAGGAAAGGTATTGCTATCGAGGCGTTAGGGTGCCTTGACATAGCGATATGGGATATAATTGGTAAGGCTTTAAAAATGCCTGTATACAAACTCCTAGGCGGATACACCGATACAGTAAAGGCATACAGAACCGGCATAGATCTGAACCTGACGGTGAACGAGTTAGTTAAGCTGCATAAAAAATCAGTTGAAGAAGGTTTTGATGCAATTAAGATGAAAATTGGAAGAAGAAATATTGATGAAGATGTGGATAGAGTGAGGGCTGTAAGGGATGCCGTCGGATATAACGTAAAATTAATGGTTGATGCCAACAATGCTCTAAGTGTAAGGACTGCCATTAGATTGGCTAAAAAATTGGAGAGATATGAAGTATTTTGGTTCGAGGAACCAGTTATTGCTGACAATATAGATGGCCTTGCGGAGGTCGCTAAAAATACAGAGATACCAATAGCGTTGGGAGAGAATGAATACCTCAAATTTGGTATAAAGGAGCTGATAGAGCGGAAGGCGATAGGAGTTTTAATCGGGACAGTCTCAAGGATGGGAGGTGTTACGGAATGGAGGAAGGTTGCATCAATTGCTCAAGCCTGGGATATCCCTATTTCTCCTCAAGGGGGTGATTGGGTGGCAGCTCACGTATTAGCCTCGGTACCGAATGGCCTATTCATGGAAACTGCTGTACTTGAATTAGAAGATGGTATAACAAAGCCTAAACTCGCTATTAATAAGGGATGTATAAAGTTGCCAAATACGTATGGTTTCGGTTGGGAAATAGATTGGGAAGCAGTAAATAGGTTGAGTAAAATAGAATGGATTAGGCATGAAACTATACCACCCGGCCTTCCAAGGCCTCCACATCACTTAAAATAAGCAAATAATCAATTTATGTAAAATATTTTTTGAGATACGTGTATCATTATAGTATCTCGAACTTACCTTTACTTTCATCTAACCATCGTATTATTGACTTATCACGCATGTCATCTAAATGAGCCTTTATTGTTATGAATGCTGATGTGGGTATAGTGCTTATTCCCATTTCATGACATACATATTCTGTAATTTCTTTTAAAGTGGTTTTCTCCTTATTTATTCCTTCCAAAACTAGCTTATCTATAATATTTACATACTCGATGCTTTTATTTATGAGGTCTCTCATTGTTTTGCCGCTTACGATTGGGCTGTAACTCGGTAAATATGGGTGGGCGCAAACTATTTTGTCTAAATTCAACTTTTTTACGCGTTCCAACGTGTCTAAATATTTTCTCACGTTATCATACATTGGAAACGGAGTAAATTGCTGAGAGAGAACACCCTCACCTTGGATCGAGTCGCCACATACTAGCATTTTTAAATCTTCATAATAAAAGCCTAAGGCACCATCGATGTGTCCTTCCATGTTGATAATAATGACTCTATGCGAGTTAATCTTAATCTTCGCATCTTCATAGAGATATTCATCAAGCGTGAAGCCCTCATCTCTTTCATTATAGTAACTATCTATCAACTCTCTTGCCTGCTCATGTGAAAGATAATTCGTCAGTAATCCGAACCTTTTTTGAAAAGCCATGGTAGGATCCTTGGTATAGTCTTCTGTTATTCTGCTGGCTAAGATTCTTGCCCCGAATATTTTCTTCATAGTAACTGCACCGCCTATATGGTCATGGTCGCCGTGAGTCAATAATAATTTATCTATTTTTGTTATTCCAAGTTTGTTAAGAGTAGGCACGATAAATTTAGATGCACTTTCCTTTGTAGCAGCATCAATCATAGTTTTCTCTTCTTTGTCTAAAATAATTATACCTGTTCCAATGTCATAATATGGGACGTTGATAAAATATATATTATGATCCAACTCGCTTATTTCTACTTGCATGATTGGTTCATCTCACTTGTGTTTTTAAAAAGTTATATTTTAATCTTTTTTGAATTGAGGCATCACTTCATACGAAAATAATTCGAGACTTTCTTCAAGTGGATAATCGATGAATATTAAGTTAAATGAGCTAAAGCCTAACGCTCTACATTTCTCTATTCTTTTTGTTAGCTCGCTTGGCGTTCCAACCATGGTTTTTTCAACCTTCTCGGCATCTACGTATGGAGGAATTTTTGAAGTTATATGCCAAATCGTATTATGATTAATAGAGTCTAAGAATTTTCTTATCTCACTTTCACTCATCCTAACTAATGAGTGAACGCTTAAGTTTATTAGAATATTCTCAATATTCCGACTTACTTCTTCACAAAAATTTTTAAGAACCATTAATCTATCATTAAGATAATCTGGATCAATCAATCCAGCAAAGTCCCAGATATCTGCATGTTTGGCAACAACTCTAAGTCCAAAGTTGCTTTTAGTTCCGATCATAATGAGTGGATGTGGCTTTTGAATTGGTTTTGGATTGCATCGAGCATTTTTAATTTTATAGAATTTTCCATCATAATTAACTACGTCTTCAGTCCATAATTTTTTTATTATTTCTATTCCCTCCATCATGTCACTAATTCTTTCTTCGAGAGGTTTGAAACGGAATCCTAAGCTTTCATATTCTCTTTTGTACCATCCAGCTCCGTAGCCTAGTATTAGTCTACCAGCTGAATAGACATCTAATGTTGATGTGAGTTTTGCAGTAACTGCGGGATGTCTAATTGAATGGTTTGTGACCCATAGTCCAATTTTAATTTTGCTGGTTGCTGAAGCTATAGCTGATAAAGTTATCCATGGATCAAGGACCGCGTCGTCCTTGCCATACATTAGATGGTCACATACATAGACTGCGTCATAATTAAGTTTCTCTGCTTTCTTACTATAATCAATTATTTTTGATAAATCAATAGTTTCACAGTTGGGCGCCTCTGTATGGTAACCACCTTTACCTGAAAATGTAGGGATAAATACTTGGAACTTCAATTTTACGTCTTTATTCTGCATCATAAATTAGTCACTTTCATCCCTTCATGCCGTATCCTGCTTGAAAACTTTCTTCTATTTTCTTTTCTACTGAAAGAAACAGGAGGATCATTAACAGGACGCTTGAGCTAGCCCCACCGATCAATATTGACAATGAGTGAGCGAGTTCTCTGGAACCAAAATATAAGTTGATATCCATTCCTTGCGGTAATATAAATTTCTCCTTTGTATAAAGTATAAGTAAGCCATAAATTAAGTTATTCCATGTTTGTATAAAGTGGATAACAAATAATGTTAGTAATGATGATAAACATAGTCTTAGTACTATAGAGAAAAATATCCGAATTTCTGAAGCCCCATCTATCCTAGCCGCGTCTAATAAATCGTTGGAGACGTTGGAATCTATGAATATTTTCATTAAAAATACCCCAAATGAAGAAAATGATAATGGTACGATGAACCCTATGGCTGTATCTAATCCTCCTAAATTTTTTACCAATATGAATGTTGGAACTGCAACTATGATGACGGGAAGTGTGAGTGAGAAGGCTACTAAACCATATAGAAATGACCTCCCCTTAAAGCTGAATTTAGAAAAAGAGTAGCCCGCAGCTAATGATGATAAGCTTGCAATGAAGGCTGTTACGGCGGAGTAGCTGACAGAGTTAAATAACCATAATCCTCCCTCTGTTTTTAAGAAAAGTGTCTCAAAAATCTCAAAGCTTGGCATAAGAGGCGGCAAGAAGGGGTTACCTCGATATATCTCAGGTATTGGTTTAAAACTTGAAATAATTAACCACCATAGGGGCATTAAGAAATAAACCATCACAATGAGTACTGCAACTGCTTCAACAATTCTGATTATAAATTTTCTAGAACTATGCATTTTTAATCACCCCTCATGATTCTTCTAAATAAGACAAACGATGAAATTATTGAAACTACTCCGATTACGAGTGACAAAGATGCTGCATAATTAAGATTGCCGGTCGATTTAATTACATAGTATATATACGTATTTGGTGTGAAGTTTGGTTGAATAGGAGCTATCCTTCCTAATATGTAGGGTTCATTAAATAATAGTTGAGCTCCTATTATAGTTGTTGCAACTATGAAATAGAGGTATTTCTTTATTAATGGAATTTGAATATTTTTTATTATGCTTGACAAAGTAGCGCCATCGATAATGGCAGCTTCATAAATATAGGTTGGTATGGAGCGCAATCCAGATAAAAGTATCACAGTGTTGAATCCAAGATATTCCCATGCTATGATGTTTACGAGGGCAATCATAATCGATTCAGGTTTCAAAAGATTTATTTTTAAGTTAAAAAGAGAGAAGACGTAGGTTAGTCCCCCAGAGGTAGGATTGTACATAAATCCCCATAAAATGCTTCCTATGACTGTTGGGACAGCGTAAGGTAAAAAGGCTACAACAAGTAATAATCTTGACCAAAAATTATTTCTATTATAAACGTAAATAGAAAGAGCTAACCCAGTTACCAATAATATAGGAATCCATATCAATGTAAATATCCACATATTTATGAATGCTTCCCAGAGCTTAATATCCGTTATTCCTTTTAAAAAATTTCTAGGACCAACAAATTGATAATACATGTTAGGTCCTCTACTTGCATAGAGGGCAGTGTATATTGCGACAAAGAGAGGAAGTATGAAGAAAATAGCAAATAAAATCAAAAATGAGGATAAAAAAATATATGGTGTTTTTTTCATGAGTCCACCTCTTTCTAACTTATAGCAAAGTCGCAATTAGTTTTCCGTTAACCTCTTTCACCTCAAATCCCATGTCCTCTACTGCTGGTATAAATTCATCGCTCAGACGTGTAAAGAGTTCAGACCACGGGAACTTTCCAGCCACTGCGTCTCCTAAATATTTAGGAATGAGCCCTGCATATGGTTGCCAGAAGGGTTGACCATATATTGCGACTACGTTTTCAGGAGCAATGCTTTCCTGTGCTTTGACATATGGTCCACTAATTGACTTACCTTCAAAGTAATCCCAAGGTTCATGGAAAGCTTTCACCTCTCTTAATCTCTTCGTATTCGCAGGCCAAATACCAGGATAGTACCATCCCAGCTCCACTGCCTTCGTTGCCTGAGTTATCCATTGTGCGAATAATGCTGCTGCTTTTACGTCAACTGCAGTTTTTGTGACCGCCAAAGCTGAACCGCCAAAGTTATAGGCCACGAACCTTTTAGAGTCCTTCCACTGAGGGACATCGACGAGTTCCCACTTGCCTGCCAATTCTGGAAAGACTCCCTTAAGCACGAATCCTGGGAACCATGCAGCCGCCCACGGGAAAGAAACTAACCTTCCTTCTTTAACGGCTCTGATCCATTCGTCTGAAAAGCCAGCTGATACTAACAATAATCCTTCATCTATCAATTCTCCCCAATATTCTGCTACACGTTTGTTTTGCGGGCTATCCAAGATTATTTCAAACTGTCCTTTTCCAATCGGCCTAGCTATTCCGCCATCTACCTGCTGCATATATGCGGTTAATACCTGGGCAAAGAAAACGGTCGTATCAGCAGAAGTAATATACACGTTGCTGTCCGTTTTGTGTATCTTGCGAGCCGCTTCTGCATATTCTTCCCAGGTACGTGGAGGATCTATCCCGAACTTTGAGAAAATGTCTTTTCTGTACGCGTGGAGACATGGACCTACGTCCTGAGGAACCGCGAACCATGTTTTTCCAATATCGCCAAATCCGCCTGTTGAACTGGCCAGAGCCCAGTCAGGAATTCCGTCTACCAACTCTGGGATAATATATTTGCTTATGTCTTCTAGTAATCCAAGAGCGGCTAATGTGGGTATTGTGTATAATTGTACTCTTAGTACGTCATAAACTTCCGCACCTGTACGTAGTGCTGTCATTAAAGCTACTTCATCCTCAGCAGCCGTCTTAGTGATTTTTACATTTGGAAAGACCTCATTAAATGCTGCTATTGGAGGATCCATGGGCACGTCGGACAACGCCCAGCACCTTAACGTCACCGGCGTCTTTGGTTCTAGCTCTTTTAGTTTGCTCAATACCAGCTCCTCTACAGGCATCGCTGGAGAGGTAGTAACTGGTGTTCCAGTTGCAGTAACTGTTTTCTCTATGGTACGTTCAACTGTAACTGTCTTTTCAGCAGCCGGGGCCGTAACAGTCCTCTCAACAGTCTTCACGGGTGCAGTCTGAGTTCCCGCGAGGTATCCGCCCACTCCAGCGGCAATGACCGCGATTCCAAGTCCCGTTGAGACGGCGGCAAGCTTGCTTATGGCCTCCCTTCTATTAATAACTTTTGAAGCATTATTTAACGACACATTGTTTCCTTTATTATACGCAACTTTCTTTTTCATCTTTCTCAAAAAAATCAGAGATAATCCTTATTTATACTTTTCGTGTTATAATTTGGTAGTGTCCAAATAACGGGTTTATATAGCTGGAGGACTCCCACAATAGCCTCGCGAGTAGAAATATCCGCCCCCAGAGAGTATTTAAAGCCGTATTTGGACATTATCTATAATTTCTACAGACCAGCGTAAAAAATTTCTATGAAAACGTAAAAGCTACCATAACGGTAGTGTTGGGATCCACTCTGGTCTTTTTGGGTCTAGAAATTCTATTACTTCGCCGTGCGACTTATAATATTCATGCCACTTCTCTAACTTCTTATCATCTATCTCAACACCCAGTCCCGGACCGTCTGGTACCTTCATTACGCCTCCCTTTTTGTAAGCAAATTCCTCAGTGATAACATCCCCCACTTGATAATGATAATGCGAATCGACGGCATGTGTTATGTACGGGTGAGAGGCGACAAAATGCAAAATTGCTGCCGTTGAGACTCCCAACTCCCTGTCACTATGCACATATATCCCTAACTGAAACGTCTCAGCAACACCTACGAGTTTTTTACACAATGTGAGCCCTCCCCAGTAATGTATATCTAACCCAATTATATCAATGGCATGCATTCTGACAGCGGGTGGAATTTGTTCAAAGTTTATTACGCACATGTTTGTTCCCAACGGAACATTAACGCTCTTTCGCACAAGCGACATTCCTTCGAGGGTATATGTTGGATCCTCAACATACTCTACATCGTACTTCTCCATCTGCTTAAGTACTCTGATTGAAGTCTCCACCGACCATGCCCCGTTGGGATCAAAACGTATCAAGAAGTTTTCACCAAATGATTCTCTGAACGCTTTAACTGCCTTTAACTCCTCTAGCGGATCAAATACACCAGTCTTTAGCTTTGCACCCACAAATTTACAGCCATACCTACTGCAAAGCTGGTCGTAATAATTTAATAGATCTTCTGGAGTCGATTCGCCGCCCTTACTGTCATCGCTTCTATATCTATAGAAAAGATAAGCGATAAAGGGTATCTCCTTTTTTGATGCTCCACCCAAAACGCTGTAGAGAGGCTTATCGAGATATTTGCCGATAATGTCCCAGCAGGCCATTTCTATGCCGGCAAGGACATAGATAGGTATGTTGAACTCGTAGGATATGCGGAAAGTTTGGAACTTATCGATTAGTCTTCCCAGCTCAAAGGGGTCAGAACCTTTGAATAAAGGCTTAGCCGCATTGATTGCCTCCACCGTGCCCCTTCCGCCATAAGTCTCACCGATGCCCACTATTCCTCTATTCGTGTAAAGCTTAATAATTGTACGCGTAGTCCCTGTCTCAACTCCCAAACTCCACCTAAGAGGCGCCTCCATAGGAACAGTAACAGGAGTTGCTTTAACATCAACAATCTTTAAACCACTCAAGACTGGTCGACTCAATTCACTCACCATGCAACTCAACCTCTTATTAAATTTACCTAACGGTTGGGTAGTATATTGCACATGAATTTGGATAAACGAACTAGTAGGGAAGTGTAGCAGCTACTGCGATATATGTTGCCCCTAGTCAGTAGCTCCTCAGAGAGGCTAAAAACTGCTTTGAACATTGTTTAAAGGATTGGTTTTTAGTTTGCTGCTTAGCTAAATTAGCTAATAAATTGAGAAAGATTAGGGAACGGAAAGATTGAAAACGTCAACTCCTCAACACCTGAATGCAGTTGCTACAATGACCATTATTATAGCGAGCATCAAGAGTTTCTGAGAATTGGTTCTCTTCTAATTAATTTCTGCTCGATAATTCGGCACTAGAAATTTTCTATACTCATGCAACATCTTAAATTATTTTCTACTCTGCAATAATTCTAATTATTTCTTTGGTACAGATAGTTTTAAGAATCCTAGAACATGTTTAGGTAAATTCCTCGTTAGGTATTTTGAGGCCTCCTCTATAATCAGTTGATTAAACTTTTTATTACTTGAAAAAATTCCGCGGAGCCATTTATATAAATAGAATATGTAATTAGCCCACCTCATAGCTAAATATGATGTAATTCGATTCTTTTTTAGTACTGGACGGAGGCAGTCATATAGTGCCCAGTTCTTGGTGGCTAATAATTTGTTTTGGACCGCCTCAATAAATGCTCTTGATCCTAGCAACGGTGTGAATATGCTAAATTGAGTCTCGTCAAGGCCCCTACTACATAGTTTCAACGCAAACTTCAAGGTTCTATAAGTTTGTATGAAAGACTCGTATGGTGCACCGATTATAAAGCCAGCTAATGTTACAACTCCAATCTTCTTAAGTATAGTTATGGCTTTTTCACTAATTGATGGGATGATGCCCTTATGCATTCTCCTTAATACTTTTTCGTCTCCGGACTCGACGCCTATAAAAGCTACCCTCATACCTGCACTCAATGCTAGTTTTATTAGATCCGGATATTTCACAACTGTATCTGCTCTTATCTGGCAGATCCATTCTAGATCTATGCCCTCACTAATAATGTCTTGGAAGAGTTTTCTTCGAACCTCGATGTTTAGTGGCGTTATAAAATTGTCATCAACAAAGAACACATACTTCCATCCATCTTTTTTAATTTCTTCGAGTTCATAAAGTATTTGTTGATTACTTTTAACTCTCCATCTATGATCCCACATCGGAGAGGCAGAACAGAAATCACAATTATATGGACACCCCCTACTTGTTTCAGCTGTTATAATTGAGGAACCTTCGCCGAATGCTTTTAGGATATAATTTTTCTTACTCAATAAATCTATAGCTGGAATTGGTAGAGCATCTAGATTTTCTATAAAGCCTCTACTCGGCGTCTCAACGTATCTTCCATTATTCATATAAGCTATTCCTTTTACTTGATTTACATTATCTCCAAACTCAAGTGCATCTATTAATTCAGTAAATGTGATCTCACCCTCACCCTTAACGACATAGTCAAACTCGCTTCTCAAGGTATCACTAGATCTAAATGTTGCGTGATGTCCCCCTGCTATGCATATTATATCGTCATTGAGTTCTTTAACTTTTTTAGCAACAATTGAGGAAATTGGAACAGTGCAGGTCGCATTAATAGAGATGCCCACATATTCAGCATTAAATGAGTTGACTGTAGCTTCCAAGACTTTCAATGCATCATTCACACCATACTTATCGTTTAACTGATTTAAGTCTAGAAGCGCTACCTTGTGTCCCCTCTGTCTAATCATTGCTGCAATACTACATAGCCCTAATGGGGGACAGATAAACCCGAAAGCCGACCTGTAAGCATCATTCGCATTAGGGGGATTTACTAAGAGTATTCGAGCCATTCTCTAACATAGTAAATAATTGGTGTCTGGCTCATAAAAATTTAATGTCTACGAAATAGCTATTATTTCAAAAGGCTCACCCTCTATTTAAAACAAGAATTATCGGTTAGATTTATTTTCATAAGATAATGGTTTATTAAGACTGAAAGAAGTTTCAAACTGGAGGCCCATTACTCAGCAGAGTCCTTTGACCTCTAGTTCAAAATTTTTCCTCACCAACCTTATCAAATAATATCTTCTAAAGTATCATTGTTATTGACGGTCCTATACAGAATCTAATTATCCTTAGCATGTCAGCGTCTTGGATAAGTAACATTACATATGTTGCAATAGTTAACTTTGAGAAGTAAACTCACAAAAACGACTAACTAGCTAGGCTGATCAATCTCTCAATTAGTGTATGAAGTCTGAGGGCAGTCTATGAGTCTTTATAGTTAACCTAATGATTAAATTCTTCAACGAGCCATCTGTAGAATTCCTCATCTGATGAAAAGTTGTTTATTACTAGTGGGTCTGAGTGGGTCCTTCTCCCAACTCCGTCATAGCTGATTGTAGAGTTCCAGTATCTTTCATGCATTTCTTTAGCCTCCTTAAAGGGTAGGAACACTATTTTCCCGTCTTCCTTCGTTATCGCGTCCCAATCTATTATAGCGATCCGATCATCCTTTTCTTTAATCAATACGCATCCGTGGTGGCTGCCTCTATCTTTCAACCCTATTGACAGATACCCAGTAGGCAGCTCTTTTCCCACCATGTCGTAGTAGGCGTAATATAGCGATGTCAGAACAGTTGCATAATCCCAGCATGTACCTTTCTTGTATCGGAAGCTTATCTGAGCACCTATTACAGGTATTTTCATCACATCGACATTTCTCACCTCTTTAAGGTATCTATCACCCATCAATGTTTCAGGATTCCACCACGTACCAACCATGATGAATGTAAGATTCTCTTGGACAGGGGTGTTATAAGTGAAGTCGTTACGCCATGTCTCGTATATCTTGTAGAGGTCTGATAGAAAGTCTTCCTCGCTTCCATCCCAACCACCCGTAATGTTGTATACATACTTCTTCATCTCCTCATTGTAGGCGAATGTGAATCTCTTTTCAAAATCGTAGTATCCCATTAGGGTATAATTGGATGGTACTACGAGTTTGTTCGCAATAATTTCTAATGCTCTGGTCAAGTTCTTGTTGGCTTCAAGAACTTCATGGTAACTAATATTCAAACGCTCATACTCTATCTTCATATCACGAATAGTTGATGAACAATTATTGTTTATTCGATTATAATCATCCTGTAATTTCCTATATGCTTCCTGTAGGCTTGTAAAGCTTTGATAAAGACTATAATACTCTTCGTTCTTCCTCATTAACTGATTCTTCAACTCGAGATTTTCACGGCTAAAATAGAAGTAGGTGTAAATGTTGGCTGCTAAAAGCAGCACCACTAAAATTATTGAAATAATTAGTCCAGTCTTTCCATTCATAAACTAACGAGCTACCCAGAAGTTATTTAAAATTTTACTCTCGATGCTTCTCTTTTAAGTCCCCGAAATAAGTGTGGATCTTTTACGTTCAGGGCATCTCTCATCAAATGCTTCGAGACATTTTCTCACCAATCTCTTTAGGAGTAAGAAAGCTCATGAAAAATTCAAGCCCAAGTCACTCTTCAAGGACTCTAAGACTCGAATCAGTGGATAGTGAGGACACCATTCCAAAAGTTGGAGATTAACCTCTAAATACCTCCTCAAGCTACTATCGAATATGGAAAAGCCCTACCCTCTAAACCTACATGTTGAACTACGTACTTGGGCCCGTAGCTCAGTCAGGACAGAGCACCGGGCTTTTAACCCGGGGGTCGCGGGTTCAAATCCCGCCGGGCCCGTTTTTAGTTATTTGTTGGAGTCGTGTGTAGGGATGCTGGATGGGAAAAGGGTGGGGGAGGGGGTTTGGTCTTCTTTTGGCGTATTCTTCTAACCGTATCTGTTTCCTTCTGATGGTGAAGCCTATGTGTCTGTAGAAGTCTGTGTTGCTGCCGGCTCGAATGTAGATCACATATACGTCCTTATTGCGTGGGTATTGCTTCCCTGTCCTAGGGTCATGGATTACAGTTCCTCGCCGATGATGGAGTTTTGGATCCGTAGACTCTATGTTAAGTCTCCTAAGAAGCCCTATGACGTATATGAGTAGCTCGACGTTTGTGTTGTAGATACGTATTTGACCTCTCTTGTCAACGCATCCTTCTGAGTCTGCGAAGCCCCTCAGGAAAGCCGCCACGCATCTCTCACAGTGCTCAATATATCTCTTCAGCCTATCAAGGTCTACTGGCTTTCTGAGGAGTTCGTATAGCGTCTCAGACCTAACTTCGACGACATATTTCCTCATATCGTCCCTAAATCTCGGCCTTATTTCTCTCCTGCCCAGAACCTTTGCAAGACACCTGCCAAACTCCTCGACGAATTCTCTATCCCTAGCCTTGAGACCTATCATGACATCGTTGTAGCCCTTGATAGCACGTCTTCTCCTATAGGCGTATCCGTCACCGACCTTCACACCTATCACATACGCCAACTCCTCTGAAGGCTTCAACAGTTCTAGCGAGGGTATCCTCCTGCCGTTGTATGGGCTATGCACCCCACGTAGCCAGTAGCTTATATGAGACTTGGATAGTCTGATTCCGTATCTTCGCCACACCTCATCAATAATTCCTCTATACGTCAGCCCGCCTCTACGGAGAACAACAACATCATTGTACAGCTTGATCCGAAGCTCACGCGGCAGGTATCTACCCATTATTCATCCACCACCCCTCCGTCCGCCTTGACCTCATACGGCCTAGCTACCTCGTAGAACCTCTCCACCTGCTCCCTCTCAAGGACTATCGAGTTGAGCGGTGGTAGGTGGTAGATTTTTGGCGGTGTTTCTCCTGCCGTGGCCTCGTATATTAGCCAGCTCAGCGTCGAGGCAGAGGGTATAATCCAGGTCTTCAGCCTACCATCCCACTCGTTCTGCACAATCACATTTCCGTCTGGAGTCGGAGTGATGTTCAGAACCCTATCCACAGGATACCTAAATACCTCTAGGAACCTCTCAGAGAGCTCTCGCAACCCCTCAAAGATGAACCTCTGCACAATCAGGAACGACTTGTAGTGGCGTATGTCCTGGTATGCCGCATAGTCCCTGAAGACCCAGTAATACCTCTCGTATCGGCTCAGCTCCGCGTCGCTAAGCTTTTGCCTCAGATAAGCCATAGCCCTCTCAGTA
>Ga0080004_1186879_pt1 | contig 23971 bp, 23 predicted proteins | sample WasSprMetagenome_FD_69207 | JGI IMG/M metagenome (GOLD analysis project Ga0080004, IMG submission 69207) | Sulfidic aquatic microbial communities from Washburn Spring, Yellowstone National Park, USA - WS (SPADES assembly) (version 2) | ecosystem: Environmental > Aquatic > Thermal springs > Hot...
GTGAGTGCTCGCGCTTTCCAACGGGGCGGAGACGAAGGTGCTGGAGACTCCGAAGCTGAAGCCGCCGAACAGGGGTAGGCGGCTGAGGGCGGCAGCGAAGAGGCAAGCTGCAGCGGCTTACGGCCACAAAAGGGGCGTGAACCTCGCGCTAGCGCGGTTATCGAAAAAGTTTAAAGCGAGAGGCTGGGTGAAGGTGGCCGCCGCTCGAATTTTCAAGAGAGTGTTCCAGAGAGCGAGCGGAAGGAGCGTGATAATGAACTTCGACATACCAGATCTAGAGTCAATCAAGGGATCTTACCTGCAGAAGACTCTGCTTTCTTTAGAGAAGGTTGCTAAAAATCTCGCAAACTGGTTCGGAACTTACGCCACCTTCGAATGTTACCCATCGACGAAGTGCCCCTTCTGCGGCTCGGAGTTAGAAATGGTGTACACGAGGCGGACGCGTATCGCTTTCTGCACAAGGTGCGGCTTCTACGACGACCGCGATTTCGTGCCATTCTACCACTGGCTCAAAGCGCTGAACCTGCCGCTGCCGAAGCACCCGCTGCGAAAACTGCAGCTGCCGGAAGAATTGAAGCTGTTAATTAACAGCGTACGACCCGAAAGCCCTCGGGCCGGGCGCGAGTTGGCGGGGTCGCGCCTCTGGCGCCGCCCCGCTGCCCGTGCGCGCGCCGGGCGCCCCTAGCGGATCAAAGATGAAGCTCGGGGACAGAGCCCGATCATGGGCGGTGAAGAGCTTAACGCCCCCGTGGGCCCCGCTGAAACGGTGACGGCGGGGCCAGAGGGGGCAGAAAAGCGCGGGCTACCCGCGCGGGCGCGCGCAGCGAGAAGGAAATACCGCTTTCAAAGGCTGCGCGCGAGTGCGTATGGCTAGGCTAGCATCCGCTTGAACTCCTCGGCTATGCGTTTGTAACGTTCCAAATCCTCCTTTGTCACCGAAGGCCTGACGACTTCTATGGCCTTGAGGAAGTGTCTCATTTCAACCTTAGTGGGCTTCCCCGCTTCCCTTAGCGCCAGTATTGCAGCCTCTCTGCACAAAGCAGCCAAGTCCGCGCCTGTGTAGCCTTCTGTTGTTTCGGCGATGCGTTCGAGGTCGACGTCTTCAGCTAGGGGCATCCGCCTCGTGTGCACTTTCAAGATTTCGAGCCTCGCAGCCCTATCCGGCGGCGGTACGTACACGAGACGGTCGAAACGACCAGGCCTCAACAAAGCAGGATCCAAGATATCGGGACGATTCGTCGCACCAATCACCACCACACCCTCCAACTTCTCCAAACCATCCATCTCAGTAAGCAACTGGTTAACGATCCTATCAGTGACACCGGAATCATACCTGTACCCCCGCCGAGGCACTATCGAATCGATCTCGTCGAAGAAAACAACGCACGGGGCTGCTTGCCGAGCCTTGCTGAAGATCTCCCTTATCGCCCTCTCGCTCTCGCCAACCCACTTGCTGAGCACTTCAGGCCCTTTCACGGCTATGAAGTTCGCTTCGCTCTCGGTCGCTACAGCCTTAGCCAGCAGGGTTTTACCGCAGCCGGGAGGCCCGTACAGGAGCACACCCTTCGGCGGGTCGATACCCATTTCCTTGAAGAACTCCGGGTGCTTTAAGGGCCACTCAACCGCTTCGCGGAGCTGCTGCTTCACGTCCTCGAGCCCGCCGATGTCGCTCCAGTGGACTTCAGGAACTTCCACGTATACCTCCCTTAGCGCGCTGGGTTGTATGTCCTTGAGAGCATCAAGGAAATCCTGGCGTGTAACTTTAAGCTCCTTCAAGACCTCCGGCGGCACAGAGGATTTGCTTAAGTCAAGCTTCGGGAGGAACCTCCTCAAGGCGCGCATCGCTGCCTCCCTGCACAGAGCGGCCAGGTCCGCACCTGTGAAACCGTGCGTTACATCCGCAAGCTCGTCGAGGTTCACGTCGTCGGCGAGCGGCATGTTCCTCGTGTGCACCTGAAGGATTTCCTTCCTAGCCCGCTTATCGGGCACAGGGAAAGCTATTTCCCTGTCGAAACGGCCGGGCCTCCTCAACGCGGGGTCGACCGCGTTCGGACGGTTCGTGGCACCGATGACTATCACTTGACCTCTCCCCTTAAGCCCGTCCATCAGCGCGAGGAGCTGCGCTACAACGCGGCGCTCTACCTCGCCCGTCACCTCCTCCCTCTTCGGCGCTATCGCGTCGATCTCGTCGATGAAGATGATCGCCGGCGCGTTCTCCTCTGCCTCCTTGAAGATCTCCCTCAACCTGGCTTCGCTCTCCCCGTAGAACTTGCTCATGATCTCCGGCCCGTTGATCGTAATGAAGTAAGCGCCCGTCTCGTTAGCCACCGCCCTGGCGAGCAGAGTCTTACCTGTCCCAGGGGGACCGTAGAATAGGACGCCCTTTGGCGGGTCGATACCGAGGTGCGAGAAAAGTTCGGGGTACCTCATAGGTAGCTCGATCATCTCCCTAACCTTCTGTTTAACATCTTCCAAGTCTCCTATGTCTTCGTACGTTACCCTCGGCACGAAAAGCTCGGCCTCTGAGACCGCTTCCCCTTTCACAACGATCTCGGTTTCAGGCGTCACCTGCACTGCCGTAGCGGGAGCCGTTGAGGTAACAACGAAGCGGAGAGCCGTGTTGAACACCGGTATCTCGACGACGTCGCCCCGCCTGACCGGCCTGTGCAGAAGCCTTTCTTTCACGTACTCCGCAAACTCGGGAGAGACCGAGAGCCCGCTTACACCAGATGGCGCGAGGACCACGCGCTGAGCAGGCTGAAGCTGTATCTTCTTCACAACCACGGTATCCCCGATCGATACGCCGGCATTGTGTCGCGTGACACCGTCCATCCTTATGAAACCCAAACCTTCATCCTCAGGGTATGCGGGCCAAGCTATAGCTACGGTCGCTTTCCTTCCGACTATTTCGACAGCGTCGCCGGCTTCGAGGCCTAGCTTGGCCATCGTTCCTCTGTCAATGCGAACAATACCCCTACCCACATCGCGCTGCTTGGCTTCAGCTACGCGGAGAGAAACCTCCTTGAAGCCCTCGCTCATACAATCGGCGTCCTCGGCGTTAGCTCATTTAAGGTTAGCGCACCGCACTGAGAAACGCGGAGCTACGTTACGATCTCCACCACATCCAAATCGTCTAGGAGGAACTCTCTGCCGACTTTCACAGGGCTGAACTTTAACCTATGCTCGTTCCAGACGAGCGCGTACTTGAACTCCTTGTAAAGCCTGCTGTGGATTCTTTGCGCTACATCTTCGACGCGAGCCCCCCTACGTATAACGAGTGGTTTAGCTCCGATCTCGCCGCTCTTGGGGTTCCTCGTGTATACTCTGATAAGGTTCAGCTTTTCGAGCAGAAACCTTCCCAGTTCACTCCTCAAGGCCTCTGCACGCTCTAAGTCGAACTCTAAAACTTTCAACCCTCGAGCCGTATTGATTACTTCGGCTAGCGCCCCAGGGGCCATCTCGGATTTTGACACGATAACCACGGCTGGCTTGTAAGCCGTCATTTCGAGTACTGCCGCTTCAACATCGTCCAACGTGGCTTCTCCGGTAAGCCACACTAGCGCGTGGTAGATGCCGTAATCGCGTAGCAGCGCAGCGACTTCGCTTTGCTTTAAGCGCCCTCCCACAACGCTTACGCCTCCGCTGGATCTCTTCTCGATCACAACGCGCTTCTTCTCCTCTCTAAGCGCCACGCCGCGGGCACGGAGGAGGCTCTCCACGAAAGCCAACTGGGCAGTTGGGTTCTGCGTCGCATCGACTACGAGGGCAAGAGCGTCGGCGTTGAACGCTAAAGCGAGTATCTGGCTATTACGGGGCGAACCCTCCGACGGTACCAACGAAGGGGTATCCACGACCTGCACCTCTAGACCTTCCCACACCATCATCCCTGGCTGCGGTTTCTCTGTCTCAAAGGGGGCTTCGCTGCTGGCGACTTCAAGCCCTGTTAGAGCTCCGAAAAGAGCGGACTTGCCTGAGTTGGGGAATCCCAGAAGAACCAGTTGCACATCACCCTCTTTCTCGACGAAAAACGATGGCCCCCCGCCACCCCTCCTCTTTGCCTTTTCCTGTTCGATCTCTTCCCTCAACCTCGCGATCTGCCGCCGAACCTGCATGACCAGCTTTTCTGTCCCTTTATGCTTCGGTACAGCTGATAGAAACTCCATTAGAGCTTGTAGTTTCTCCTCCTTTGTGCGCGCTTCCATGACTTTCAGCCACTTCGCGCGCGCGTCCGGCGGCAAATTCGCGGGCATAGCTCACATAGAGAAGATCGTAGGGGTTAAAACTCTCGCGCGCGACTTCAAGCGTTTGCGAACAATACCGGTATAAACCCCGTGATATCCTGGTAATACGTGAAGATGAACAGGCTGGCTCTCGCGGCGGTTTTGCTCCCGCTAGGCTACTGGGCAGGCGGCTATGGGGGGCTGGCAGCGGCTGCGCTCTCTTTGCTGTTACTGGCCCTACCGCCCCGTAAAAACAAAAAGTATGTGACCAGGCTCGTAGCTTAGTGCGGCGCGCTAACGAATTTAAGCGCTATCTTGAAGGGGCGTCGTGACTGAGCGATTTAGGCAGCTGAGTCCGTCAGAGTTCTTTTACCGGAACCGCGAGATAGCGGGGTTCTCGAACCCAGCGAGGGCTGTTTACCAGACGATAAGAGAACTCGTGGAGAACTCTCTGGACGCTACGGAGATGCACGGTATACTGCCGGAAATAAAGTTAGAGATCAGCGAAGACGTTGAGGGTAGGGTACGCATATGCGTGGAGGACAATGGGGTAGGGATAACGCCCGTAGAGGTCCCCAACGTCTTCGGCAGGGTGTTCTATGGCTCAAAGTACGTTTTGCGGCAGAGCAGGGGCATCTTCGGACTCGGTATCAAAATGGCTGTGCTTTACGCGCAGCTGACTACTGGTCAGCCGGTTAAGGTGAGAACTTCCACGCGGCGATCGAAGTTCATCTACGAGTACGAGCTGATGATCAATGTTGAGAAAAACATGCCGGTTGTCAAGCGTCTCAGTGTGATGAGGAACGATAGCAAGTGGCACGGAACACGGGTGGAGCTTGTCATAAGGGGAAGCTGGAGCCAGGCTAGAAAGCGAGTGGAGGAGTATATTCGACGCACGGCGATAATCGCACCCTACGCAACGTTGGTCGTTAGCGCACCAGACCTAAACCTGAAGTTTGAGCGAACCTCCACCGAGCTCCCGCCAGCTCCTCTAACCGGCAAACCTCACCCGCGCGGTGTTGATGTCGAGATGCTGAAGAGAATGATCGAGGAGGTTGGGAAGAACAAGGCTCTGCTAGAGTTCCTAGTAGAAAACTTCGATGGCGTGGGAGAAGTTACAGCTAGGAAGTTCTGTGAGTGGAGTGGTTTCGATTGTGAAACAAAGATTAAAAATTTGAAGGTGGAGGATATAGAGATTCTAGCCGCCAAGATGCAGGAATACGACGGCTGGAGGAGGCCAAAGGCATCTACCCTATCTCCACTTGGGGAGGAGCTGCTGGTAAGAGGAGTTAAAGGAGTGCTGAACCCGGAGTTCGTAACGGCTGTTTCCAGACCTCCCTCATCGTACGCTGGCCATCCCTTTGTGGTGGAAGTAGCTTTGGCCTATGGAGGCTCTATACCCTCCCTCGAAGAACCGCTGCTTTACCGCTTCGCGAACCGCATACCCCTCCTCTACGATGAGGGCGTAGACGTCTCAACTAAAGTCCTCCAAAGGATCGATTGGAAGACTTATAGGGTCGAGTTCCCAGCGCCGCTGGCGATTGTCACTCACGTGTGCTCGACGAAAGTGCCGTTCAAAGGCGTGGGTAAAGAAGCGGTAGCCGATGTGCCTGAGGTGGAGAGCGAGATAGAGGCCGGCATACGGGAGTGCGCTAGGAGGCTTAGAGCGCACCTCTCAAGGTTGGAGAGGCTCTTTGAGGCCAAGCGATGGGAAGTAACTGTAAGCAAGTACGCGGGCGAAGTTGCAAGCTCGCTGAGCTACGTTGCCGGGGTGGACAGAGAGGTTCTGCACAGCAAGCTTCTAGAACTAGTGCGCACAAGGGTCGCGGTAGGTGATAACGGTGGGCGTCGGCGCGCACGCTAAAGGCAGGGAAGAGGTCCTGAACGCCCTAGAGGGGCTCGGCAGAAAACTCGCCGATCAGATAGTGAAAGGCAGAAGCCCGGCGCTGGAGATACCGGCTAGGACGCTCGCTAACGTGATTTGGGATTCCAAGGAGCGCTTGCTTAGGCTTGGCCCTAAAAAGCTCCGCCGGGAGTTTCTAGACATGGGCGAAGCCAGGAAGTTCATGCAAACAGTCCTTATGCTCTCGCTGATCGCTCGAGCCATTAGGGAGGAGGATTATCCAACGATAAGGGATTTGTACTACGCTGGAAAGCATACAATCGAGTACATCGACGAGTACGGCAAGCTACGGCGGGAGGAAACATGGGATACGCAGAAGGAATCCGATAGCGTAATCCAGGATATCGAAGTTGTGACAGGGTTCCTCAGAGAGCACATGGGGATCCTGCACGACACGAAAGGCAAAATTGTAGGAAGGGTTGTGATACGGTCAGGAGGTGACACCATCGACTGCTCCCGAATGGGCGATGGAGCTTACTCAATACCCCCCAACCCCGATTCGCTCGACATAATAAGCCTGGACGCCGAGTACGTTCTAGTTATCGAGAAGGACGCCATATTCAACCGCTTGAACAAGGAGAAGTTCTGGGAAAAGAACAGGTGTCTCCTGATCACCGGCAAGGGGCAGCCAGACCGGAGCACGCGCCGTATGGTGAGAAGGCTGTGGGAGGAGCACGGGCTTCCTGTCTACGTCCTAACGGATGCCGACCCCTACGGTTTCTACATATACAGCGTCTACCGTAGCGGTTCGATCACACTCGGCTACGAGAGCGAAAGGTTGGCCACTCCGGGAGCGCGCTTCCTAGGTTTAACTGTGACCGACATTTACGATTACAAGATACCGAGGAACTTTATAATCAAGGCTAAGGAGCGCGATTTGAAAAGAGCTAAAGAACTCTTGAACTACCCCTGGTTCAAGCAATCGAAGGAGTGGGTCAGGCAGCTGGAGCTGTTCTTGGAGAAGCAGGAGAAGGTTGAGATCGAGGCCCTCAGCGGCTACGGCTTCAAATTCCTGACGGAAAACTACATACCGGAAAAGCTTAGCACGAGCGGCTGGATAGAGTAAAAGCGCTCAGAGACTTGCGGTTCGCCACCTTTCGCGATTTCACCTCCATCATCATCGCAGCTTTATCAGGTTGAAACTCCTTAATAAAGCGCGCGCACATCCACATCCCGCCCTTCATCCTGGCGTCCAAGCACCCCTGTTTGGGTGTTTATGGCTCCTCGCCTCGCGGCGCTTCACCGCCTCTTCGGCCCCGCGCGCCGGTGCCCCTAGATACTCGCCGCCCAGCGGCTTTCCCCTAGAGGAACGGGCTTTGTTGGAAGCGCGCGCTCTCAGCAGTACGCCCCTCAGCTCGGGAGCCCAGGGCATAGGCTCCCTCACCGCTTACACTATCCCGCTGCTTCCAGCGCAAGCCACGGGCTTAAGGCAGGTCTAGGGTTTAAAACGCAGCTTAATGTATACCGAAAGTAAAAATTTTTAACCAAAAAGTTAAAGAATATGCTTACACGGCTAGGCTGGCAAATGGGTAGGAGGCAATAACGGCGCCGCGCTGTTTACGAGACAAACCACAAGCTTTAAGGCGCACACGGGCATTCAGCACCCCAATGAGCTCGAGAAAGTTGGGTGTGGCTCGCTTGTCAAAAGGTGGGAAGCGCTTCGAGGTGGTAGTGGATGTGGAAAAAGCGTGGCGGTTGAAGGGTGGAGAGCGGTTGGACATACGCGAGGTGGTCGAATCCCCTCACGTGTACTACGACGCGCGTAAGGGTCTAAAAGCATCGCCGGAGGACCTGCGTGAGCTCTTTAACACGGAAGACGTGCTTAAGATTGCAGAAGTGATAATCAGGCAGGGAGAGCTGCAACTCACCGCAGAGCAAAGGCGCGAGTTGATTGAGATGAAGAAGAGACAGATCATCGAGTTCCTGTCTCGCAACGCCGTGGATCCTCGCACTGGCACACCCCACCCCCCTAAGCGCATAGAGATGGCGCTTGAGGAAGTGGGATTCCCCGTAGATCCCTTCAGGCCGGTGGAAAGCCAGGTACAAGAGGCCATAAAGGCTTTGAGCCGCGTGCTCCCGATGAAAGTGGCCAAAGCCCTTGTAGGAATTCGTATACCGCCACAGCACGCAGGTAAGGCGTACGGAGCGCTCAGCAAGATGGGAAGAGTTGTGAGGAGCGAGTATGGGAGCGACGGCTCTTGGATAGCCGAGCTGGAGATCCCGGCTGGCATGACCGAGAGCTTAATCCAGCAAGTTAATGCCCTAACAAAGGGAGAGGGCGAAGTCAAAATCTTGAGCGTGGGTGGGTGATTATGCCTCTATACGTGTCAAGCGGTCAGGTGGTCGTGCCAGGCGAGCCGGTTGCAGAAGGCTCTTACGAAGTTCACGGTCCCTGCGTAGTCGTTGGCAAAAAGTTCTACGCTAAAGTCCTTAGCGTCGCTATTGTCGAGAAATCCAGGCAGGTGCGACTGATCCCCCTTAAGAGGACCTACATACCCAACGAGGGCGACCTCGTGATAGGGAAGGTTATCGATATCGGACCCACTTTCTGGCTTGTGGACATAAACTCCCCATTCACCGCTCTGCTCCAGGTCTCCGAGGTCTTTCCACGGCCCGCGCCCGCGCAGAGGGAGCTGACCGAAATCTTCCGTGTGGGAGATCTCATCGCGGCCAAAGTTTTATCCTTCGACTTCGCTCACGACCCGCTGCTTACTGTTAAAGAGTCTAAGCTGGGCAGGATAACTAAGGGTCTGCTCGTTGAGGTTGCACCTGCGCGCGTCTCACGCGTCATAGGTAGAAAAGGACAGGTGGCGAACTACCTGAGCGAAGCCCTCGGCGTAGAGCTTATAGTGGGGAGAAATGGCCGAGTAGTGGTGATTGGCAAAAAGCCTGACGACGAAACTTTAGCAGCTTACGTCGTCACACGGCTCTGCGAGAAGCTGTACGTAGAGGATCCTTTCGAGGAGGCTAAGAAGCTGGTCGAAGCGGCCAAGAGGAGGTGGTCATCATGACCGGAGAAGCAGCCGCTGTTAAGCTTCTCACAGAAGATGGTAAGCGGCTCGACGGGCGCGCGCTAAACGAACTAAGAAGGTGCCGCATTGAAGCGGGGGTGCTGAAGAACGCGGACGGCAGCGCGTACATCGAGCTAGGCAGAAATAAAATCATAGTAGCTGTCTACGGACCTAAAGAGGTGCATCCGCGCCACGAGGCGCTACCGGATAGGATGCTGCTGAGGTGCCGTTACTCAATGTTACCGTTCTCGGTCGCGGAAGAGCGGAAGAGCCCAGCTCCCACGAGAAGGGAAGTCGAAATCTCCAAGGTGATAAGGGAGGCGCTCGAGCCGGCCATATTCCTCGAGGAGTTCCCCAGAACTTCGGTGGACGTCTTCATCGAAGTCATTGAAGCCGATGGTTCAACGAGAGTTGCGTCTATCACCGCAGCAGCCGTGGCCTTAGCCGACGCCGGTATACCCATGCGAGACCTAGTGGCCGGTGTGTCGATTGGGAAGATCGAGGGTAAGCTAGCCGTAGACTTAAGCGGTATCGAAGATCAGCACGGGGAAGGCGATATGCCAATCGCCATGATGCCGAGATTGGGTGAAGTTACACTCATGCAAGCCGACGGGAGGTTTACGAGAGAGGAAATAGTGCAGGCGCTACAGATGGCGCGCGAGGCCATCTTGAAGCTTTACGAGGAGCAGAAGAGGGCTCTCAAGGAAAGGTATAGTAAGGTTCCGCCGGTTGAGCCGGGTGAGGAAGTGTGAGCGAAAGAATCTACACGGTGGTCCCTGCTCCGCGCAGGGAAGCCATCAGGTCGATGATAAAACGGGGTGAGCGGGTCGACGGTCGGAAGCCCGAGGAGTACAGGGAGGTGAAGATCGAGGTAGGCGTAGCAGGGAACGCTGACGGCTCAGCTAGAGTCACGCTCGGCCATACGAAGGTTATCGCTGGGGTTAAAGCCTCCCTCGGCCAGCCGTTCCCCGATGCTCCAAACGCCGGCGTGCAGGTTGTCCACGCTGAGTTGATACCTCTAGCTTCTCCGATTTTCGAGCCAGGTCCGCCAGACGAGAACGACGTTGAGCTGGCGCGGATAATCGACAGGGGTTTGCGCAGCGCTCCGGCTTTAAAGCTCGAGGAGCTCGTTGTCGTACCGGGCAAGCAAGTTTGGCGTGTCTTCATCGATATGTACCCCATCGACCACGACGGCAATTTCATAGACGCTTCAGGGCTAGCGGCCATGGGCGCTCTCCTTTCCGCTAGGATCCCTAAGCTCTCTACAGCTCCAGACGGCACAATCGTCAAAAGCGAAGAGAAGACTCCTTTACCGATCGCTGACGTTCCCGTGTTCGTGACGATAGCTAAGATAGGGGATGCGCTCGTTATGGATCCATGCTACGAGGAAGAGCTGGTGATGGACGCTCGCATAACTTTCGCGCTCACCAAAGAGAACCATGTGTGCGCTGTGCAGAAAGGTGGGCGCGGCAGCTTTACTCTCGACGAGATTCAGCTAGCACTAGATATGGCATTGAGCGTCGCTCCACGTTTGCGCGCTATCCTCGACACAGTTCAACAGAAAGTAAACGCTTCGGCTGCAAAACCCACTTGAGCTTGTCGCGCGATTTAAATACCTCTCTACGACTCTGGGCGCTGCGTTGCTGTGAAAACGCTCATATTGAACGAGGAAGCTGTCGATGAGCTGCTTGCAGCCATCAAGTACGCGAAACGATCAAATCATAGGGTACTGCTAGCTGTAACCGGAGATAACGAAGGGAACCTAGTCCTAGCTGCCGTGGAGGCGCTAAACTTGTTCCTAACAATCAGGGAGCCTAGGAGGGAAGGCATACTCTACGTCTATCATGCTTTCTACGAGGACGGCTGCGCTCGGAGGGAGGCGTTCGAAAAGGCTGAAAAACTCACAAAAAATATTGTTTACATACCTTACCATGAAAGTGAGAAGATCTTAGGCAGAACTTTCGATGCAGCCGTCATAGATTTAATGAACAACTTAGAGCCGAACGACATAGGTCGCCTGGCAGGGGTCGTGGAGGGAGGGGGACTATACATACTGATCATGCCCTCCTTCAACAAGTTGAAGAAAATTGTTACAAGGTTCCAGAGCATGCTGCTCACCCCCCAGCACGGGCCGGAGAAGCTGAGGAGGTTCTTCGAACAGAGGTTTGTAGTTAAGCTTTTATCGCACAAGGGTATAATGGTTTTCGACGTTGATAATAAAAGTATTATTAAATATTTTAACTTACCAAAAAAGATACCAGCCTATAAAAAGAAAGAAATTGAAATTCCTGCCGATAGAGAATTCCCAGCAGCGATTTACGAGATGGCTGTAACCGAGGATCAAGTCAGGGTGTTGAAGATGCTGGAAAGCCTGTACGAGAAGCCGGAGCCCGGCCGCAAGCGTGTTGTAGTGATCACGGCGGACAGGGGTAGGGGGAAATCGTCGGTTGTTGGTCTAGGCATTGCAGCCTTAGCCCATAGGTTGAGAAGGGCGAAGGGCCGATGCAGGGTGCTCGTCACGGCACCCAGCGAAAGCAACGTCCAGGAGCTCTTCAGGTTTGCCAAGCTAGGCCTCGAAAACCTGGGTCACAAGCTGGAGGTTGAGGAACGCCAAGACATGGTTGTAGGTTTACGGGCCAAAGGGGTGGAAGTTTTCTACCTAAAACCAATTGAGGCTGTTACCCGGCGGGCGGACATCGTGGCTGTAGATGAAGCGGCTTCGCTCCAAGTTCCCATGCTCTTCGCTCTGCTCAGGCGCCACGATCGGATCGTGTACTCTTCGACTGTGCACGGCTATGAGGGAGCTGGACGAGGCTTCTCCGTCCGCTTCCTGCGTAGGCTAAGGCAGCTCAAGAGCGCGGAAGTCGTAGAGTACGAGATGGGGGAGCCCGTGCGCTACGCAGAAGGGGATCCGGTCGAGGAATGGGCTTTTGACACCCTTCTGCTCGACGCAGAACCAGCCACAATAAGTGATGAGGACCTCTTCTGCATTAAAGCCGGTGAGGTGGAGTACTGGATACCGAACCTAGAGGAGTTCTTTCTGAAAGATGAGAAATCACTGCGGGAGTTCTTTGGAATTTACATTATGGCCCATTACCGTAACAACCCCAACGACCTGGGCATGATGATGGATGCACCACATCATAGACCTCGAGCGCTCAAGCTGAAAACCGGAAAGATCGTGGTTTCCATCGAGCTGGCGGAGGAAGGACCGCTGGACGAGGAGCTTGCAAAGCAGTGCTCGAAAGGTGCATGGATAATGGGCAATATAATCCCCGATAGGATAATCAAACACTACAAATTGATCGATTTCGGTAGCCTCAAGGGGCTCCGCATAGTCAGAATAGCGACGCACCCGGACCTCTGGGGTATGGGTTTGGGATCTCGAGCGTTGAAAGAGGTTGAGAAAGAGGCGGCAGCCGAAGGCTACGACTGGGTGGGAGCTGGTTTCGGCGTAACCTTAGAGCTGCTCAACTTCTGGCTGAAGAACGGCTACCTTCCAGTCCACTTATCACCGGAGCGCAACCCGGTGAGCGGCGAGTACTCCGCTCTCGTGGTCAAACCTCTAAATGAGCGAGCGGAAAAATACGTGAAGGTGGTGGCGCTGGAGTTCAAGCGGAGGATATTGTCATCGCTAGCGGAACCCTACCACGATCTGAGCCCAAAGGTTGTCAGAGCGCTACTCAAGTCGACACCCGGTTATCCAGCGCAGCCTGCGTTAACGGTCTTCCAGGTGGGCAGGCTGGTATCCTACGCGTGGGGTGACATGACCCTTGAGAACTGCATGGATTGCATGGTGGAGCTCGCCAAAGCTTACTTCATGAGCAATCAAAGCTTCCTCAGCGAAGAGCAAGAACTCCTCCTCATCACTAAAGTTCTCCAAGCTAAAAGCTGGAGAGTTGCCTGCGCCGAGCTCGACATGCCGCCCCCTAAGGCGATGGAGCTGCTGCGCTCTGCAGCGAAAGCGTTGTGTGCGCAGCTCCTCGGCGTAACTAACGAGGAAGAGGGGGCTAGGTACCTTTTCCTAAGTCTTGAAACAGCAAAAATGTAGAGCGCGCGCGCTACTAGAAACCTTGCAACGCTGGATCCTTAGGCTTCACAAACTCCCTCAGCAAAACCGTTGCGAACATCCCCTTGCGTAGAGTGAAACTGAAATTTATGTAAGCATTATCGTTTTTTCCACAATACCAGTCTAAACCCTCGGGATTTAGGGCTAGCGGTCTCACGGTACCCTTAGTTGCAGCTTCAGGCATGCTTTTTACTCGGAAAAGGTCCAGTGAAACCCCCTCCTCCGCTAGAACCTGACGCTCGATGGTCCCCGGAACCCCCTCGGCGAGAACTGTAGCGTAACCAAACACATTGCCTACCACCTCTGCCTTTCCCTTCGCGACTAGCTCCCGCACTTTATCCAGGTTGCCGTCCCTGCAGCGTATAACCTGAAACCCATTTGCCCGCAAGGCGACAAGATCTCCCGGTACCGGGCTGGAGAGGGGAAGCCCTTCCTCCATCCTACCGCTCAAAACTAAATTGAAAAGGTAAGCTTGATAGGCTTCAACGAACAAGCTTCTCACAGCTAGCGGCAGCTTCCTCAGAGCGCCGGCGTAATCCTTCGGGCGCTTCGCGAGGTGCTCGAGTACAACCCTCTCGTGATGTAACCTGCGGGGTGCTAGCTTCAGCGCGCCCTTCAAATCCCACGTCGATGCCAAGTAGGTGCGAAATTCCCTAGCCCTAGGGGATTCGAGGGGGAAGACCCTCGTAAGCAGTTCTCTGACAGCTTCTTCAAACTGTCCCAGCAGAATGTACCTTCCCACAACGTGCGTGATAGGCCTTATCGTCCCGAAACGCTGGTAGCCGTAGTAGTTCGGCGCTCCTCCGACTTCCCCCATCTCCTTCAGAATTTGAGCGATTCGCCTCGCTGCCTCTTCGAGCTGAACCTCGAGCCTCCTCACGTTTATGCTGAAGAAGTTGCCGTACAGCATCCCAGTCGTCAGCTTAAAGGGCATCCTGAACGCTTCGTGAACCAGCAACTTATCGCCAACCCGGCTGGGCACTTTCTCGGGCTCCAGGCCTTCCGCGCACACCAGCTGGAAAGCTACCGCCCTTGCGTCTTTCAGCCCAGCTACGCTAAGGCTCCTGCGGTCGACTCCCATCGCTCTCGCCAGCGCGCGCAGAGCGGTCACCGTATCGATTCCCCGTTTTTCCACAAGCAACCAGAGGTAGTCCCCCGAGCCGCTGCCAAGGCTCTTCGAGCACCCTGGTGTGCAAGGTACCTTCCCTAAAGCCAGCTCAACGACCACGAAGTCCTCGAGACGTTCTCTGAGCAGGCCACCTATTCCGTCGCACTCGGTTGAGTAGAACAGCATCCCCAGCAGCTTATCGAGCTCGGCGCGCGCGGGAAGAAACATTGTCTAGAGCAGCTTGAGAGCGCCGGTAACCTTGTCAACCAGCTCATCGGGCGCCGGCCCTACCGCTAGAGCAGTAACCGTTCCCGGAGGCAGTTGGGTAAGACCCATATCCGATATTAGGGCTGCGGGTAGCCCCAGTAGTTTAGCTTCCTCGTGGAGCTTAAGTAGAACGTCGAGTGACGGGGCCTTAAGCACAATCTTTTTCTGCCCACTTTGCATCCATACTTCAAACCACTCGAGCTTCTCCCTTCTAGCAATCTCAGCCGCCGTGACCGCCGCATGAGCGACCTGTGCTGCTAGCTTACCCTTTCCCATCTTGATGTCCGTTCTAACGACTATCGCCTGCTTCATGCACGCTAACCGCGCTTGTAACCTATCTTCCTTAGAAACTCCATTCGCTCGCGCCGCTCCGAGTCCCCCTCAACTCCCACCGGTTTAAAGCCGTCTACGACGCCCAGCACCGCTCTACCCTGCTCGGTCTCCGCCACTATAACCTGGACAGGATTAGCCGTCGCACAAAACAGCGTGACCACTTCCTGCACGTTTTTTATAGCGTTGAGTACGTTAATCGGCCATGCGCCCCTCAGGTAAATGACGAAAAAGTGACCCGCACCGACTTCAAGCGCCGTCTTAGCCGCCAATCCCTTCAGCTCTTCATCGTTCCCCTCAACGCGCACCAACCTATGACCGGATGCTTCGCAGAACGCTATACCGAAGCTTGCCGAAGGAACTGTTGTTACAATCGCCTCATAAAGATCCTCAACGGTCTTGATGAAGTGGGCCTGACCAAGTATCACGTTGGTTTTCTCCGGAACCTCAACTTGGACTGCGATCAGCTTTACCGCCACGCTTGTGGTCTGCGCTGGGGGTCCTTAAAATTCTAGCGTGCTCTCGAGCACTAGCGAACTTTGGGAACAAAATGCACGCTCGGCGCCGCTTCGTATGGAGCGGCGCGCAGCAACGGCTAAACGAAACATCTTATTAGGGGGCGAGCTCTACAGGATTTTAGATGGCTAGAGCGGCTGGTGGTCGCCTGTACTTGCTGGAAGTCAGCTACGAGGGCAAGTCGGGTCGAGCTGTGCTTAGGTTGTACGATGAAGAGAGCCAGAGGATCGTCGAGGTGCCAGATCAGACAGGACATAAGCCTTACCTCTTGACAGATTTTTCACCAGAAGAGCTTGTTCAGCGGCATCCGGAAGTGATCAAGCATAGAGGGTTTGACCACATTGAAGTTGTCGAGAAGTACGATGCTCTTAGAGATACTGTCGTTAGGATGACAAAGGTTGTAGCACGCGACCCCTTATCCGTAGGTGGCACTAGGAACGCAATTAGAGAGCATCTCGGAGACCGCGCCTGGGAGGCGAAGATCAAGTACCACCACTGCTATGCATACGATCTTGGTTTTGTGCCGGGTATGCCTTACTTAGCGGTCGATGGAAAGCTGCAGCCTGCACCCGTTGAGCTGCCCGAAAACGTTATCGAGAGCTTGAGGAAGCTCTACGGCGATAACGAGGAAGTTCTGCTTAGGGCTGTCGAATGGGCGAAGCTATTCCAAGCTCCAATACCGTCCTTAAAGCGGGTTGCTATAGATATAGAGGTCTACTCTCCAGAGCCCGACAGGATACCCAGACCCGATGAAGCCCCCTATCCTGTCATAGCCGTTTCCCTATACGCTTCGGATGGTTTTAAAAAAGTGCTTCTACTCAGGCGTCCCGAGCTTGGGGAGTCCCCAACAGACCTCAAAGACGCCGAATTTTTCTCAAGCGAAAGGGAGCTCATCGAGAGGGCGTTCGAGGTTCTGTCCAGCTACCCGCTCGTCATTACGTTCAACGGAGATTCTTTTGATCTCCCCTACCTGAGGAACCGCGCGCTGAAGCTCGGAATAAAAGAGGAAAACATCCCGGTAGACTGGAGACCCGGAGCAGACTACGCCAGGCTGACCAACGCCCTACACATCGACCTGTATAGATTCTTCACGAACAGGTCGATGAGAGTTTACGCTTTCGGGAACAAGTACAGGGAAGGGCGCTCGCTCGACGAGATCGCTGGCGCGCTCTTAGGCGAAGGTAAGGTGAAGCTGAGCAAACACGTATCGGAGTTGAGCTACGCTGAACTGGCTGAGTACAGCCTCAAGGACGCCGAACTAACATACAAGCTCACAGCGTTCAACGACGACCTCGTGCTCAAGCTCGTGATCCTTATGATGAGAATCTCGAAGCTAGGCATAGAGGACCTCACCCGCCACAACATATCGAGCTGGATCCGGAGCATGCTGTACTACGAGCACAGGAAGAGGAATTACCTGATACCGAACGAGAGCGATATCAGGAAGCTGAAAAACCAGACAGACACTAAGGCTGTGATAAAGGGCAAGAAGTACCTAGGTGCCGTGGTAATCGACCCGCTTACTGGGATGTTTTTCGACGTGGTCGTTGTCGATTTCGCTTCCCTGTATCCTTCAGTGATCAAAAGGTGGAACCTCTCCTACGAAACCGTGAGGTGCCCCCACGAAGAATGCATGGCTAACAGGATTCCCGGCTTGAGCCATTGGGTCTGCACGAAGCGGAGGGGGATAATGTCCGAGCTGGTGGGATTTCTGCGCGACTTCAGGGTCTACATTTACAAGAAGCTGGCAAAGAGCGAGCAGGACCTCGTTAAAAAGAGGCATTACGACGTCGTCCAAAGCGCCTTAAAGGTCTTCATAAACGCGAGCTACGGGGTTTTCGGAGCCGAGTCGTTCCCGCTCTACTGCCCCCCTGTCGCCGAGGCAACTACAGCGCTTGGACGCTACTTCTTGCTTCAAACTCTGAAAAAGGCAATGGAGCTGGGCATAGCTGTCCTATACGGTGATACAGACTCTCTCTTCCTCTGGAAACCCGAACCCGAGAAGCTGGAGGAGCTTGTAGGCTGGGTTTCTAAGAACCTTCAAGTGGATCTCGAAGTTGATAAAAAGTACAAATGGGTAGCTTTCAGCGGAAGGAAAAAGAACTATGTAGGGATCCTTGATGATGGAACAGTAGACGCTAAAGGCATAGTCGGCAAAAAACGCAACACGCCAGAGTTCATAAAGAGCTTTATAATGCAAGCTATAGATTTATTGAGTAAAGCCGAAGACGTTCAAGAGCTCGATAAAGCAATAGATTATTTAAAGAAAATCACTTACGAGTATTACGACCGATTAAAGAAGAAAGAAGTTCCTCTCGATGAATTAGTATTCAAAGTAACTTTAACAAAACCTTTACTCAGCTACATTAAAAACACTCCACAGCATGTCAAAGCCGCTAAACAACTTCAAAGATTTGGAAAGCAGGTAGGGGTTGGAGATGTCATCTCTTTTGTAAAAGTGCGCGGAGGCGAAGGTGTTAAAGCGGTCCAGCTTGCGCGCATAGACGAAGTGGATTCAGAAAAGTACATAGAGCATCTCAGAACAGCATTAGAGCAGGTGCTGGAAGCTCTGGGAACTTCCTTTGAAGAAATAGTTACAGGGAGCCAGCTCATGTAACCCACTCCTTCAGAGTACGCTACCGCACGAGCTACTACTCGTTAGAACTCTCAGCCAACACATGTAGGAGAGATGAAAACCCACCGAAATCAACTACATTAAAAAGAGGGAGTTTTCAGGGTCGCTGGGTTCTATTGCGCGGACATTCTCAAGCTGCTTCTAGCGCACGCTGCACCAGCTGTCTCGCTTTCTCAAAGTCTGGTTTGCCGTACTCGTCTAACGGTACACGCGTGAGCACGTGTTTTACTTGGGTTTCCGTCTCCACAAACACCTGGGGAACGTCTGCTCCTCCCAATTCGTCCACCTCGCCGTGACGGGTTAGGTATATCCAATCATCTTTCCTCACCTCGAAGGGAACACCGGCTTTCGCGGCCTCCTCTTCGCATATTTTCGCTATCTTATCTGAAAATGGCGCCCAATCCGTGGTAACGAGCACCAGCTTTCTACCAACCATCGCCTTCCACCCGAATACGCGATCCGGGAACCCTTGTTCACATCATCTTAAAAGTTTGCTGAGAAGCCAACTGTATTCCCTGCGATTCCGCCACTGTCTTTACGTACTGGCTGAAGCTTAAACTTAGGAAACGATGGCCTTTAAATCACTTCATATTCTGAACCCATTGTTCTCCATCTATTCCTTTTTCTCCTTTAATAAATCACTTATACTTTTTACTTCCCCTTTCTTTTTATAAACTATCTTCGTCTCTAGCCTAATAGGATAACCGATTTCCTCGAATATTCCGTAAACCGTTTCGGCGTCTAGAATCCCTTCTAATCTACCCTCGTAGTAAAGCTTACCCAATGTTTCCGCCACTCTCTGAGCAATGTCTGGGTACTGGTTCATCGCCAGGTTAAACATCTCTTTCCCATCGTCGCTCAAATGATTCAAGAAAACAGAGGTGTAATCCGGCTTCTCTACATCCCGCTTCATTTGCTTAGCTAGCATTTTGCGTTGAAGCTCGAGCATTAATCGGCGCTTTAGAAGCTCCTCCTCATGGGACACAGCACCTGCATAATCTACGAGTAATTAACCTTTTCGCAAGCTCGAAGAGAATAAAGAAAAATAAAAAATTATTATATTACGTATATGCTAGAGCTGTTATTTCTTCGGAACGTGTTTTTCTACTTCTTCTTTGCTTAGGAAGCGGAAGACCTTAATGCCGGTCTCCTCGCTTTGACCGGTTACGGCCCACCTTCCATTCTTCAGCTGAACAAACTGTGGGTTCTTGATGCGCACTTTCTTCCTAGCCTTTACGTCGAAGGCATACCACTCGACCATGTTTCTTCCCCCGAGAGATTGTTGCACCCACGTATATAAGGGCTTTGCATTACTGAAAGTTGTACTCTATATACAGGCGCAACGTTAAGCAATTGATATTTTACAATTCGTGAATTCAATCATTGCTCTAAACAGCTCAACTGTAAGAAATTTATAAATCATATTTTTCAAATTATTCATCCTGTATCGGGTCAACTCATTCAATTTCACAAAAATAGTGATGCAAGCAGCCGGGCGGTGCCCTATGCATTTTCTGAAAATATTTATTTAAATATTATAAATTTCTTGTTAAAATTGTTTATACTATATTTAAGAGCGTCCTGAAATAATCAGGGAGTTCCTCAAGGACTTGGTAGCTCGCTCCCGCGATTTCAGCCGATAGAACCGATGTTTCTAGCCCTAGACGCCCTCTGAACACGAGGAGAGGAGGCGCGTTTTCGCACCCTTCCGCGATGAGAGCCTTGAGTATGGTGCCGCCGTCGCTGACCAGCTCATGAGGCATCGCCGACAGTACACCCCTCTTGTACAACCTTAGACGAACCTGATATCGGTCCTTGCTTAAAGCGGAGCAAAAGTGTAAGCTTAACCTTAAACCCCGCTTTTCGGCTTCCTCGAGGACGCGTATAGCGGTTTCTCGGCTACCTTCGGCAGATCTCCAGTCGTTAGATAGCTTGTAGCCTCTGGCTTTCAAACTCTCGCTGTTGCTCTCTGAAAACTCAAGTTCGTTCATGTTTACAAAGCTCACGCACTCGCACTGTGAAACTATCTCTAAAAACTCTAGGGTCTCTTTGACGGTTCCCGGCAGCACCGGTATCTCAAACCCTACTTTGAACTGTGGCTGCCCTTTCTCCAAAACCTCGAGCACACGCTCGACGTCGCGGGGATCGGGATGCAAGCGCAGCTCGTCAAGCCCCGCTTCCTCCAATTTCCGCAATACACTGTGCGTTAGAGTCTTGCCGCTCGTGTAAAGGTGGATGTGGAAGTTTTTGCCGTAGAAGCCTTTTGCGGCCTCTATCACGGCCAGCGTGCGATCTAACTTCGCTAGAGGGTCTCCTCCCGTCACTCCCATTCCTCGCGACCCGCAGCTAGCGATCTCCGCTATAACATCCTCTATTCCGCGCGAGGGTCTCTCGTTGACGAAAAAGACATCGCGTCCTCTTCTCTCAGCACTGAGGGGGCAGTAAAAGCAATCCCTAGGGCAAAGCCCTGTTACGAAGACGACCGTTTTGAGACCTCTCAAGCAGAGCTTGCAGCCCTCGGGAAGCTCGCCGTAGACCACGTTTCCCGTATAGAGCTTCCGGAGCTTCATCGCAGCTGCACCACCATCAGGTACGCATCCTCGCCATCAGCGTAGTACCGCTTTATAATTCCCACTCCCTTAAAACCCAACTTCTCATACAGCTTTATCGCCGCTTCATTGCTCACCCTCACCTCCAGGCGTGCCGCTTTCACGCCCTTATCGTTGAACCTCCTTAGCAGCTCTTTCATTAGTGCTGTAGCCACCCCCTTTCTTCTATGCTCTGGGTGGACTGCGAGGGAAATCACGTGCCCTTCGCTCCACTTTCTGACAAGCCCTATGACGTAACCGACGATCTTTCCCTCCTCCTCGGCAACAAGGAAAGTATCTGGTGAGAGATTTAGGTATAGCAACAGGAGACTTGGATCGTAGGAGTCTGAACCAAAACAAAGTATTTCTATCCTGTAGATTTCCTCCAGGTCGTCACTCTTCGCCTCCCTCACGCTCAATCTCTCAGCTGCTCTAGTATCGCTATTATCTGCCATATGAGCGTTCTAGCGTACAAAGGCGCGTTCGGATCCGATGAAACTTCATCGAGGCGCGAGATGACGTTGGCAGCGCGCAAACCGAGCGAGAGCCGTGTATCGCTCAGGAGCTCTATTGACTCAGAGGCTAGGCGCCTTATGTTACGCGGTATCCCCCTGTCTTCCACAAGCTTTCTCAGCAAATCTATCGCCTGCTTTAACTGCACGGGCTCGCTCACGCTCCCACCGGCAGGGTGAGAACATGCAAGCGTATAACGTTTGCGTTGCGGGACGCGAGCCCGCACAGACCGCTATTGAATGCGCGCAATGTTCAAGTCGTAAAAGTTGCTGAAGAAGGCGTGACTGGAGTCTTTGGTGTGAGGGTCAAGGGTATCTACTCAACGGCTTTGACCGAGCTACTCGTGGAGAACGGCGTTACAGTGGTCGATGCAAGCCCTCAGCTCAAAGCCAGGTTCGGGGATTCTGTGAGCTCGCGCGGAGTAGCTTTGGTCACCATTAAAGACAGGGAGGATCGAAGAGGGGTTGTCGTCTTAGGGAGAAAAGACGTTGTGGAAAGAATTACCACGATTTTCAGGAACACGCTGCAGCTATCTCCCATCGCAGTGATGCCCGGCGAGCTCTACGCTACCTACGTCTGCAGAGTCGTGGGCGAGAGGGCTGTCGAGCTGCCGGACGGTAGCATCGGCCTCCTCGAGGGGGAAGCGAGGATGGGCGAGCTGGTGCCAGCTCACATTGTTAGCTTCCGCGAGGGGCGGCCCGTGCTTAAAAAGGGCGTAGCGGTTGTCGGCACTTACGCCAGGCTCGTTGAAGGGCAGCTACACGGCGTGAGCGAGCATATACGCGGGCCTCAGCGGACCACTCTTCTTTCATTGGCTGAAAAAACCGGGTTAGAGGGGTGGGGCGTCAGGTGGAGGAGCTCAGCTCGCTGGGCCAAGCTGAGCGAGTTGAACGCAGAGCTTCAAAAACTCAAGGAGCTGGTAGAGAAAGCACGAGAAGCGGCTCGCACCTTAGACCATCCAGCCAAGATCACGGATGGCGAAATCTTGGTTTTCGTACCATTCGCGCTCGACGATAAAAGGTTGCTCGACCACGTTAGAGCTAGGCGGATGGCAACAGTTCCCTACCACCACCTGGCCAAAGCGTGCGGGGAAAGGTTCTCTGCGTTGGTTGATGCGCTCGAGGGTTTTTCCGAGCGCCGCACCGACGAGCAGCTTTCCAACAGGGTTCTGGAAATCCTGGAAAGCGAGGTCAAGGGCGAGCGCTTGAGAATTTTTCACGAAACACCCGGCGGCAAGGTAGTGGAGATCGAAGGTGCTGCAGAAGTTGCGAGCGGGAAACCACTCATCGTTAAACTTCAACGGAAGATCTCCGGTAAAGGTGTTTACGATGGACTAGGTCTAGAGAAAGAGGAGGGCGATACCGCTATTAGTGTGATCGTTCTCGGCTCCTACATCCTACCACACGCCTATTTCAGCGCTGCCGGGGAGCTCAAGGGCCTGTACGTGAACGTGAATACTCCCGTTGAACCGTGCCCGCCCAGTGCGGTATGGTACGTAGACGCATACGTCGACGTCGTCTGGAGCAAGGAACAGGGCTTACGCATAGTGGACCTGGAAGAACTCAGAGATTCAAGAATGTTTTCTAATTCTGCGATTTCTAAATTCGAAGCAATAGCCCAAGAAGTTTTCAGGATTCTTAAAGACAATGAAAGAATCTTGGCAACCGAACCCCTTGCTTTGCTGACAGACTTAACAATTAAAATTAATTTTTTCGCTAGCGGTGGTGGAGCTCGCGGCTAAAAGCTTTTTAAGGGTTGGCGCGCGCCCTGCTCGGTACTTCTCCCACGGCGGCGAAGAAGAACCTCCGACCTCCCCACCTCGATCTTCAACATGGGCGCCCTCACGACGTAGAGGAGCGCGAGAGAGATCTACTATCATCCCGTTATATTCTTTAATATGCTCTAATCTTTCACTCGCCTAGCCGTGTAAGCTTATTCTTTATCTTTTTCTTTAACTTTTTGGTTAAAAAAATTTTACTTTCAGTCTACATTAAGTAGGGTTTTTAAACCCTCAACCTGCCTTTAACTTGTGGCCCGCGCCGGAAACAGCGCGACGCCGAACACGGGGAAGGGGCTTGAACCCCGAGCCCCTCGCCTGTTGGATGCTGGGCTAGGGGGGCGGGGAAACGTTGAGCTGCGGGGCTCGGTCTGGGGGTGGTCTCAGCCCCTCCCGTATCTCACTCCAGCAGGGCGGCCACCCCTTGTGCGGGGTGGGATCGTGGGAGGGGGTTGAGAAACGAAAGGGAACAATCCCCGAGCCGGGCTTCAGAGTCTGGAAGATTAAAGTGAATAAAGTTAACAAAGATAGTTTGAAAGTATTGTATAATGATATAGTTCATAAAAGAAATGGAAACATGACGAAGAGCTTGCTCTACTACTGGGAAGAGTGGGATAAAATATACGAAAATACAAAGAGGATGCGGGGGGAGGCTGGCAAGAGAACGCCGCCGAAAACGCCACCGCTACACTTACTCGTCAAGTTCGTGATGCCGGATGGGGAGCGGAGAGGAAACACTGCTGCGCCATGCGTGATTGACCTTTGTAAAGGAGAGCTGCGTATCCCCAGCTACGGGGTTGTGCAAAGGCTGCCCCGCAGGCTCGTCGATGTCTTAATCGTGGAGAACAGCCTCGATCCAAGGCCAGACTTCGTTCTGCAGGTCACTCGTAAGGGCTTCCTGCGCTTGATCGCTTCCCGCGCGCCGCCGCCGAAGCAGAGCGGCGGCTTGCTGCTGGTGTGCATGGACGAGAACCTCGGGCACGGCCTGTACACGACGCTGATCCGCTTCGATGGCGAGAAAGTGAAGGTGGTGA
>Ga0080004_1098877_pt1 | contig 23970 bp, 21 predicted proteins | sample WasSprMetagenome_FD_69207 | JGI IMG/M metagenome (GOLD analysis project Ga0080004, IMG submission 69207) | Sulfidic aquatic microbial communities from Washburn Spring, Yellowstone National Park, USA - WS (SPADES assembly) (version 2) | ecosystem: Environmental > Aquatic > Thermal springs > Hot...
AAATATGAATTAGAAGAGTTGCCCATTCCTTATAAAATAGATTTGCTTGACCTTGAAGAAGTTGGAGAAGAATTAAAAAAGGAAGTTCTTAATCAGTGGATATTGATTTGGAAAAACTAAATGCCTTACCTTAGTGAAAACTATCTTGTTGAACAGCCAGCAACTAATTGGTTTCAAGAAATCGGCTACTCTTATGTTCATGGTTCGTATTTAATTCCTGATGCAGGCGAAAGAGAATCTTATAGGCACTGTATTCTTAAAAGGAGATTTCTTAATGCTATCCAAAGGCTAAATCCTTGGCTTACAAACGCATTGGCAGAAGAGGTTTATAAACGAGTTATAGACCTTGACCACCCAGATTTAATTGTTAAAGGAAAGCTATTTTATGACCTTTTAACAAAAGGAGTAAAGCTAACCTTTAAGGAAGGAAAAGAAGAAAGAACTAAAATTGTTAAACTAATAGATTTTGAAAGCATAGAAAATAACGATTTTCTTATCGCAAATCAGTTTAAAGTGGAATATCAGTATGAAAGAGAGCAATATAGAATACCCGACCTTGTAGTGTTTATAAACGGCATACCTATAGCAGTTTTTGAGCTAAAAAGTTTAAATGCCGAGGAAACCGCAAAGGATGCCTTTTTAGACCATCAGAGAAAAATAAAAGATATCCCTCAACTTTATGTTTATTCGCAAATTATCGTTGCTTCAGATGGATACGAAACTAAATACGGTTCACCTACGAGCGATTGGGAAAGGTTCTTTGTTTGGGAAGGTATGTTAAGCGACGATGATGTAGAGGTTGAAGAGATTACAGATGGCTATTATAGATACATCTATAATGGCAAGGAGATGACTTCTCTTGAACTATTGATTAAAGGATTGTTTAGAAAGGAGCATATCCTTGAATTTATTAATGATTTTGTCTTTTATGAAAAAGACGGAGAAACATATAAGAAAAAAATAGCAGGATATCATCAGTTCTATACTGTTAAGAAAGCTATTCAGAGAACGATTGATTGCGTTTTATACGGTAAAACTCCAGAAGATAGAAGAATAGGTGTAGTGTGGCATACTCAGGGGTCTGGTAAATCTTTAACCATGCTTTTTTATGCCAAAAAAGCCTTAAAGGTAAAGGAACTTGAAAATCCACTACTAATTTTTATTACCGATAGAAGGGAACTTGACGAACAACTTTATAAGCTATTCTCGCAGTTTTCCAATGCTAAACAAGCAGAAAGTATAAAAGATTTACAAGAAACGATTATGACTACTGAGGGAAGTATAATATTTACTACCATTCAAAAATTTGGTAAAAGAAAGGCTGAAGAATATCCCTTCCTTACGGAAAGGAAAAACATTATCGTTATTGCAGATGAAGCTCATAGAAGCCAATATAGGGAGCTTGCTCAAAATTTAAGAAAAGCCGTTCCAAATGCTTCATTTATGGGATTTACCGCAACTCCTATAGAGCTTCAAGACCGTGATACCTACCTTGTATTTGGAGAACCAATAAGTGTTTATCCGATGGATAAAGCACTCAGGCACAAAATAATAGTGCCTATCTATTATGAACCAAGGCTTGCAGAACTTCATTTAACAAATGAGTTTATAGATGAAGAGTTTGAAGAACTCTCCGAAGGTCTTGAACCGGAATTGAAAGAACATTTAAAGAAAAAGTATGCAAGGCTTGAAGAATTGATCTTAAATCAAGAGCGGTTAGAAAAGATAGCCAAAGACATCGTTGAGCATTTCAATAAAAGAGTTGAAACACTGGAAGGGAAAGGCATGATAGTTGTTATTTCAAGAAAGGTTGCGGTTGAGCTATATAAAGCTATTAAAAAAATTCCAAATGCTCCATCAATAGAGGTAGTCATATCAGGGAACAAACAAAGGGACCCTGAGGATTATCATCCGTTTATTAGAAAAGAGAAAGATTTAGAGGATTTGCTAAATAATTTTAAAAATCCAGAAAAAGACCCAAAAATGGTAATTGTCGTAGACATGCTTTTAACTGGCTTTGATGTCCCTTGTCTTCATACTATGTATTTTGATAAACCGATGAAAAATCATAGTCTTATTCAAGCCATAGCCAGGGTAAACAGAGTGTTCAAGGATAAACCTGCTGGTTTAATCGTTGATTATATAGGAATTGCTGATGATTTGAGAAAATCTTTGAGCCAATATACCCTTTCTGCTATAAACCAGGTTTTAACCAATATAAATGAAGTGATAAATGTTTTAAAAGAAAAATACGATATCGTTTCTTCTATGTTTTATGGTTTAAATTATCAAAACTGGAAAAGACTAACTCCAGAAGAATTAGCTCAATTAACGGTTTCTGCATACAATTTATTAAACTCCGAAGATTTAAAGAAAAAATTTATTAAAAACTATCTTGCTCTTAAGAAAGCTTATTCTTTAGCAAGCCCTCATCCTGAAACAATTAAAATAAAAGATGATATAATGTTTTTTGAGATGATTAAAAAGATGATCGTAAAGTATTCAAGCACTTCAAGAAAAGAAATATCAAGAGAGTTGGAATACGAAATTTCTCAGCTTATCTCGAGAAGTATATCGGCAGAGGAACCGGTAGATATTTTTTCATTGATTAAAAAAGACAAACCAGATATATCTATTTTAAATGAAGAACTCCTTTCTAAGATAGCAAATTTAGCTCAAAAGAATTATGCAGTTGACCTTTTAATGAAGCTAATTAAAGATGAAATTAAAACAAGAATAAGAATAAATCCATATAGATATAAAAGCTTGTATGAAAGATTGCAAAAGTTGATCGAAATGTATAATATAAAACTTATAAGCACCGTTGATGTAATAAACGAGTTAATAGAAATAGCTAAGGAAATAAAGAAGAAATTAAACGAAGGTAAAGAATTAGATTTAACAGAAGAAGAGTTAGCTTTTTATGATATGTTATTGAAAGAAGGTGTATTTAGAAACAAAGAAGAAATAATTTATGTAGTAAAAGAAATCAAAAAAACAATTGGTACATTTGTTAAAATTGTAGATTGGAATAAAAAAGAAACTTTAAGAGCAAGAATTAAAGTAGCTATAAAGGAGATATTAGCTAAGGTATTAGAAATGAGAGTAGGATACGAAAAGATAAATAAAATCACTTCTGAAATTTATGAACAAATAGAAATGTTACATGCTGCATAAACTACTCTAAACTTTGACTTAAGACTCGCCCACAATCTTTTACAAAGGTTAAGAAAACAGGTTTTAGGTAAATAGAAATAGCTTAAGCTTTCTTTTTTAGTTCTGCAAGAATCTCACAAAGAAGTTTAACTTCTTCTGAAGGCTCAGTAGGTGTAGCTTTAGTTTCTTCTTTCTTTCTTTTTGCCAATTCATTCATAGGAACTATTACAAGAAAATAGATTGCTGCTGAAACGAAAAGAAAGTTTATTATAGCATTTAAAAACCTACCCAAAACAATAGGTCCGATCTTTAATCCTGAAAAATCAGGAACACCTATCAAAGTTCCTATTACAGGAGTAATAACATCTGCAACTAAAGAATTTACCACTTGACCAAAAGCAGTACCAATAACAACAGCTACTGCAAGATCAATTACATTACCTCTCATTATAAATTCTTTGTATCCCTTAAACACGAAACACCTCCTATAATTTTTTTATAAACTTTTCTATTTCTACAGCTATAAAGACGATGGAAGAAAGACAAAAGGTAAGGGCTAATTCTTTTAAAGGAAGGGGTTGGGTATGAAATAATTTATTAAAAATGGGACAATAAATGATAGCAAGTTGTAAAAAAATGCTAAATACTACTGAAAAAAGTAATACTTTGTTAGAAAAAATTCCTATTTTAAAAAGGGATTCCTTTTCAGACCTTATGGCAAGAACCTGTCCTAATTGGCTTAAACATAAAACAGAAAATACCATGGTCTGCCAATGCATATGGTATTTAAGGGCTAAAGCCTGAGTAAAAAGAGAGACTGCCCCCATCAGTAATCCTACCCAAATGATATGAGTCCCAAGCCCGTGGACAAAAATGCTTTCTTTTGGATGCCTCGGAGGTCTCTGCATTATATCTTTTTCTGCTATCTCTCCTGATAAAGCTATCCCTGGAAGCCCATCAGTAATAAGATTGATCCAAAGAATGTGGACCGGTAAAAGAGGAAGTGGAAGACCTAAGAAAGGAGCTAATCCCACTGTCCAAATCTCTCCGGAGTTGCTGGTCATGGTATATTTTACAAACTTCCTTATGTTGTCATAAATTTTTCTTCCTTCTTTTACAGCTTTAGCAATAGTTGCAAAGTTATCATCAAGAAGTATTAAGTCACTTGCTTCTTTGGCAACTTCTGTTCCACTTCCCATAGCAACACCAATGTCAGCCTTTTTCAAAGCTGGTGCGTCATTTACCCCATCTCCTGTCATAGAAACAAATTGCCCTTTATCTTGTAAAGCCTTTACGATTTTTAATTTTTGCTCAGGAGAAGTCCTTGCATAAACCTTTATTTTTTCTACTCTTTTCTCAAACTCCTCTAAATCCATTTCTTCTAATTCCTTTCCTGTGATTAAAACCTCTTCTATAGGGTCATCTTTTTCAACGATTTCAAGTTCCTTAGCAATAGCATAGGCAGTTACAGGATGGTCTCCTGTTATCATAACTACTTTTATTCCTGCAGATTTACAAAGGGCTATAGATTCTTTGACCTCCTCTCTTGGAGGATCAATCATTCCACAAAAACCAAGAAAGATTAAATGACTTTCAAGAGCGGAAGTCTCTGAAATATCGGTTGTTTCTTTATAGGAAAAAGCTAAAAGCCTCATCCCTCTTTTAGCGAACTCTAAAGCCCTATCAAAAATTTCTCTTTTTATGTCTTCGGTAATAGAAATTACCTTTCCTTCAATTAAGATAAAATCTGATTTTTCAAGAATGGTTTCTAAGGCTCCTTTAGTAAAAACAAGATAACCGTTTTCCTTTTTATGGACTGTGGTCATAGCTTTTCTTTTTGGGTCAAAGGGGATTTCAAAAACCCGTGGGAATTTCTTTTGAAGCTCTATTTTATCAAATCCTTTATTTTTAGCATATTCATAAAGGGCAATTTCTGTAGGGTCTCCAGTAAGCTTATTTTCCTCTGTTATTTTTACATCATTATTTAAAACCATACATAAAAAGAGAAAATCAAAATTTTTCTCAAAGAAAAAAATTTCTCTTACCGTCATTTTATTTTGAGTTAGAGTACCTGTTTTATCTGTGCAGATAAAAGTTACAGACCCAAGGGTTTCTACTGCAGGTAAATTTCTTACTAAAGCATTTAGATTTACCATTTTTCTTGCACCAAGGGCAAGGGTAATGGTGACTACAGCTGGCAAGGCTTCAGGGACAGCAGCTACTGCCAAAGCAACTGCTGTAAGAAGCATCACTAAAGGCTCTTCTCCTCTTAAGATACCAAAAACAAAAATAACTACACAAATAAAAATAGTAGCTAAACCAAGTTTTTTCCCGAAATCAGCAAGTCTTTTCTGAAGAGGGGTTTTGGTTTCCTCTTCCTGAACCATTTTTGCGATTTTCCCAAGCTCTGTATTCATTCCTGTAGCAACTACAACCCCTTTACCTCTTCCATTGGTAACAAGTGTTCCTTTAAAAGCCATATTTTTTCTTTCAGAAATAGGCACGTTTTTTTCTAAGATAGGTTCAACCTGTTTCAAAACAGGAACAGACTCACCAGTAAGAGGTGATTCATCTATTTTAAGCTGATAGACTTCTAAAAGCCTTAAGTCTGCTGGAACAATATCTCCTGCTTCAAGTAAAACTATATCTCCAGGGACAAGCTCCTTAGCAGGAATTTTTTTGATTTTATTTTTTCTTATTACTACAGCATAAGGAGAAGCCATTTTAGAAAGGGCTTCCATTGCCTTTTCTGCCCTATATTCTTGAATAAAACCAATAAAAGCATTTATAAAAAGAATGACTATAATGGTTATAGTGTCTAAAAGTTCTCCTACAAAACCAGAAACAATAGCTGAAGCTATAAGGATAAAGATAAGAAAGTCTTTAAACTGGGAGAAAAAAATTTTAAAAGGTCTCTTTCTTCTTTTCTTTTCTAAAACATTTCTCCCATGAGTTAAAATTCTTATTTTGACTTCTTCTTCAGATAATCCTTCAAGAGAAGTGTTTAAAATTTTTAAAACTTCTGAGGTACTTTTTTGAAAATATTCCATTTATATGCCCATTTTAATAAAAAAATTATAAGATTGCAATTATATATTTCTATGTTAGAATGGTTTTAAATTGGTAACGCAAGGAGGAAAGAAATGGGATTACAAAAAGTTATAACTTATTATATACCACAGGGGGTTTTTATAGTAACTTCAAAAATGGATGATAAAATTAATGGAATGACAGCTGCTTGGGTTTCTCAAGTTTCTTTTAGACCAAGGCTTCTTGCAGTGGCTATTGCTCCCCAAAGATATACTTATGAGTTCATCAAAAGTTCAGGATTATTTTGTATAAATACTTTAAGTAGAGACCAAATTGATCTTGCCAAACATTTTGGATTTAAAAGCGGAAGAAGTGTTAATAAATTTGAGAATATTCCTTATACTTATTCTTTAAATGGATGTCCTGTTTTAAAAGATGCAATAGCCTATTTTGAATGTCATGTGGTAGGTGAATGTCAAGCAGGAGATCATATGATTGTCATTGGTGAAGTAACTGATCATCAAGTTTTAAAAGAAGGTGTTGAACCTTTAATTTTCAAATGGGACGATTTCTTTGGAGGAGTAGAAGGTTAGAGGTTTTTAAATGGATTTATCTGGTAAATTACTTTCTTTTCATGAAAAATTAGCTCGTTTTTTTGAAAAATATCTTAGAGCAATCTTAGCATTAATAATTATTCTTTTATTAATCACATTTTTGTGGATAGGTTTCAGCTATTATAAATCTAAAAAAGAAAAAGAAGCAAGTTTAAAACTGATGGAAGTGGTAAAAGCAAAAAATATAATTTCTGCTTTACAAGAAGTAAAAGAAAAATACAAAGGAACTCAAGCTTCCCTTCAAGCATCCCTTCTTTTATTAGACTACTATTATACCCAAAAAAATTATCAGGAAATGCAAAAACTTATAGAGGAATTACAAAAAGAATACCCCAAAAAAATGAGAGGAATAATCTTATATGGAAAGGCTAAAATTTTAGAAATCAACGGAGATCTTAATAGGGCTTTAGAAATTTATAAAGAGGTTTCAAAGGTGCAACCAGAATTAAATTTCTTGACCTATTTAGATATAGCAAGAATTGCAGAAAATTTAGGAAAGTTTGATTTGGCAAAAGAATATTATCAAAAATATTTGAAAGAATCTAAAATCAAAAATAGTGGGTTTGTGGAATATAAACTTTATGAATTAAGTAAAAAATGACCCTCTCTATTTTTAAAAAAATTGCCGAAGAAAGAATAAGAAGAGCTATGGAAGAGGGATTATTTAATAATTTAGAATATAAAGGAAAACCCATAGAATTAAAAGAAGATCCTTTTGTTCCAGAGGATTTAAGAGTAGTTTATAGAATTCTTAAAAATGCAGGATTTTTACCTAAGGAAGTAGAATTAAGAAAGGAAATTTCTAAAATGGAAGAGCTTTTAGATGAAGAGGTAGGAGAAGCCTATTTAAAAGTAAGAAAATTAACTGCTCTCATTTTCCAATTAAGTCAAATAAGAAAGGGACCTGTTAATTTGGAAGAAAGTGAATATTATTATAAAATAGCAGAAAAAGTGAAACTTGCTAAACATCAAATACCCTCTGAAAAATCTAAAGAAATTGATTGGGCTAAATTACAAAATCAACTTTATATCTCAGCTCTTAAAAGAAGAAAAAAATAGATAAAAACTTCATACATGGATCTTAAGTCTAAGAATCTTTCTGATGAATTTTTCATGAAAATTGCTGTTAAAGAAGGTTATAAAGGGTTAGGCTGGACTTCACCTAATCCTCCTGTTGGAGCTGTTCTTATAGATCCTTTAAATAAAAAAATTATAGCTAAAGGATATCATAAAAAATTTGGTTATCCCCATGCAGAAGTAGAAGCTATAAATAGAGCTAAGGAGAAAGCAAAAGGAAGTATTCTTTATGTCACTTTAGAACCTTGCTCTCATTATGGGAAAACCCCTCCCTGTACAGAAAAAATTATAGAAGCTGGTATTTCAAAAGTTGTATGTGGAATAAGAGACCCTAATCCAATAGCTAAAGGAGGTTTAGAATATTTAAAATCAAAAGGTATAGAAGTAAAGGTTGGAGTTTTAGAAAGGGAAGTGAAAATTCTCACCAGATTTTTTTTAAGTCATGTTTTAAGAAAAAGACCCTGGGTAATAATGAAAGTAGCGTCAAGCCTTGATGGGAGGATAGCAGTTTCTACAGGAGAATCAAAATGGATTACAGGAGAAAAAGCAAGAAAATATGCTCACAAATTAAGACATATTTGTGATGCCATATTAGTGGGAAAAAATACTATTTTAAAAGATAATCCAGATTTAACCTGTAGATTAGTGAGAGGGAAAAATCCTATAAGAATCGTCCTTGATACTTACTTGAGTTTAGATCCTAATTTTAAGATTTTTGAGGTTAATAAAAACAAAAAAACAATTATAGTTTGCGGAGAAAAAGCAGATCTTCAAAAGGAAAAAATTTTAAAAGCCAGAGGAATTGAGGTATGGAGACTTCCTTTAGAAAAAGAAAAAATTGATTTGAATGCCCTTTTAGAAAAATGTAATGAAAATAATATATGCTCTATTCTTGTAGAGGGTGGAGGAAAAATTCATGGGAGCTTTCTTGAAAAAAACTTAGTGGATGAAATCTTCTATATAATAGGTCCTGTTATTATAGGAGATAGAGAAGGAATTTTAGCAATAGAAAGAGAGCCTATTAAAAGTCTTAAAGAAGCTTTATTTTTAAAAAACTTAAAAGTAAAAAAAATGGGAGATTCTTTTTTATTTCACGATTTTACCAACGAAGGACTTAAGCTTTTAAATACTCCTTTATAATTTCTTTAAGTTCCTTTTCTAATTCTTCTATGCTTTTTTCTGAAAAAATAATTCTATGAGCCCTTTTTTCTTTCTCAGAAAGAGGAAGCTGTAATTTAAGAATCTCTTCCCCCAATTTTTCATCTAATCCTTTTTTTAATATCCTTTCCTTTTGAACTTTTTCTGAACAGCTTACAACCCATATTTCATCAAAAAAACTTTCCCATCCAGCTTCAAAAAGAAGGGGAACCTCAAAAAAAAGAATTTTTTCTTCTTTATTAGCATTAATAAATTCTATACATTTTTCCTTTACTAAAGGATGAAATAAGGCTTCCAGTTCTTTCTTAAATTCTTGATTTTCTAAAATTTTTTCTAAAATTTTCTTTTTATTTAATTTTCCATCAGGCTCAAGAATTTCTTCTCCAAAAATTTCTATAACCCTTTTTTTTATCTCCGGATCTTCATATAAATTTCTAACTACTTCATCACAAGAAAAGGTAGCAAAACCTAAATTTTGTAGAATTTTAAGAACTGTAGATTTCCCAGTAGCCAAACTTCCTGTAATAGCTATTTTTTTCATCTTTAGTCTTTTAATTTTTCTATGTAACTTTGGAACTCTTCTGGAATAGGGACTCTAAATTTCATTTCTTCATTAGTTCTTGGATGTTTAAAGACAATTTCGTAGGCATGTAGCATAAGCCTTGGAGGCTTAGGAAGATCATGTTTTAAACCTCCATAAATAGAATCTCCTAAGACAGGATGTCCTATATAAGAGAAGTGAACCCTTATTTGATGAGTCCTTCCTGTAACTGGTTTAGCTAAAACTAAGGAAGCTTTATTAAAAATTTCTAAAACTTCATAAAAAGTAATAGCTAATTTTCCTTCTTTCAAAACTGCCATTTTTTTGCGAGCAATTGGGTGCCTTCCTATAAAGGTTTCAATTTTTCCTTTTTTCTGAGTTAATCTGCCATAGACAAGAGCTATATAGTTTTTTTCAATTAATCTTTCTTTAAAAGCTTCTACAAGCCTTTTGTGTGCAAAATCATTTTTGGCAACAAGCATAATACCTGATGTATCCTTGTCAAGTCTATGTACAATACCCGGTCTTATTTTACCACCGATTCCTGAAAGATTTTTTAGCTTTAAAATGAGTCCATGAACTAAAGTATCATCATAATGTCCAGGTGCTGGATGAACCACTATTCCTGAAGGCTTATTTATAACTGCTATGTCTTCATCTTCATAAATAATTTCAAAGGGAATATCTCTTGGCTGAATCTCAATTTCTCTATCAGGAGGAATGAAAACTTTTATTTTTTCCCCTCTTTTGATTTTATAACTTGCCTTAGAAGGTTTAAAATTTACTAATATGTGATTTTCTTTAATAAGAGCCTGAACTCTACTTCTACTTAATTCTGGAAGCTTTTCTTTTATAAAAATATCAAGCCTTTTAGCCTCATCCTCAGGGGAAACTTCAAAGAGATATTCTTGATTCATTTGAAATTTTGAGAAGTAGAAGGGCTTTCTGTTTCACAAAATCCGTTTATAGAGGCTCCCTTTTCTATATAAATAGATTTAGTTTTAATATTACCTTTTACCACACTTCCAGAATAAAGTTCTACTTCTTCAGCTTTAATATTTCCAAAAATTTGTCCATATAATAAAAGTTTTTTCACTTCAACATCTCCTTTAACAATTCCATTTTCTCCAACTAATAAACCACCCTCTCCTTTCACATTACCTTGAATTTCTCCATCAATCCTTGTTATGCCTTCTCCTATAGAAATATTTCCTTCAAAAAAGCATCCTGAACATATAAATGTCCTAATTTCTTCAAAATCCTCTTTTTCTCTTTTTTTATTAAATTTATTCAATATTTTTTCGAAATACTTTATCATTTCCAAACTATAAATTTAAGAGGATCTAAAAATTTCGAACCGAGACGTACTTCATAATGAAGATGTGGCCCAAGGCTTCTTCCAGTTGAACCTACATATCCTATTATTTCTCCTGCCCCTACCTTTTCTCCACTTCTTACCTTTATTTTAGATAAATGTCCATAGAGAGTTTCATAACCTGATGGATGTTTTATAATTACAGTTTTTCCATAGTCTGAAAGCCAACCTGCGTATTTAACAATACCCTCAGCAGTAGCATAAACAGGATCTCCATAAGGAGCTTTAATATCAACACCTGTATGGTATTCATATCCACTTCCAAAGGGATTTTCTCTCCAACCTAAGGTTGATGTTATTTCTCCACTTACTGGAAAGCCTGTTGGAGTAATCCTTAGTTGATTAAAAAGTTTTTCACTTTGAGAAATCAAAAAACTTAAATACTCCTCATCTGACAATTCCTCAGCTTTTAATCTACTTAAACCTCCAAGAGCATCTTTATTTTTTTTAATCACTCCCCTCTCTATGAGATAATTTTCCAATTTGATTAAATTGTTTCTAAGTTTAGTCAATTCTTCTTTATACTTATCATTAAGTTTAGTAATAGTTTTTATTCTCTTTTCTTTTTCTTTTAAACAAAAATATTTTTGTACAAAAAAGACATTTAATAAATAAGAAAAAAATGATAAGAAAAAGAAAACAAAAACTAAAACTGAAAAGTATTTTATATATTTTATTTTAAAGCTTATAATTTTTGGTTCTTTACCAGTGGGTGTATGTATTATTATACTTATTTTATCCTTCATTAATCACCCCCTCTTTTTAGAATTTTTTAGAGTTTGAATTTGATTTGAAGAATTTGTTCAAACAATTATATACGATTTTATTTTAAAAGTCAAATCTTAAAAGAAATTTGTTATTTTTTAATTATAATTTTAATTTATTAGCTATTGATTAAATCAGCTTTTGTAATATAATTAACTTTGCTTGGGGGATGGGCAATCCTTCCCCAGGCTTTAAAATAAAATTTAGGAGGAAAAAAATGCCTTTGGATCCAGAAATTAAAAGAGAAATTATTGAAAAATTTAGACGCCATCCAAATGATACTGGTTCACCTGAAGTTCAAATTGCTCTTTTGAGTGCAAGAATTAAACAATTAGAGGAACATCTTAAAATACATCGTAAAGATTTTCATTCAAGAAGGGGTCTTATGAAGCTCATAGGTCAAAGAAGAGCCCTTTTGAATTATTTAAAAAGGACTGATTTTGAAAGATACCAAAATCTTATTCAAAATTTAGGTCTTAAAAAATAAAGGGGGGAAAGACCCCCTTTTAACTCTTATACCCAGCCTTTTTCTTCATAAACTATTCTTCCTGTTCCAGCAGGAATAAGTCTACCTATAATAACATTCTCTTTTAAACCTCTCAGATAATCAACCTTTCCAGCAATAGAAGCTTCTGTTAAAACTCTTGTAGTTTCTTGGAATGAAGCAGCGGAAAGCCAAGAATCAGTAAGTAGAGCTGCTCTAGTAATACCAAGTATAACTGGCTCAGCAACAGCTGGTTTACCTCCCATAGCTAAGACTTTTTCATTCTCTTCTTCAAATTTTACCTTATCTACAATTTCACCTATCATAAAATCAGTATCACCAGCTTCTTTAATTTTAACTTTTTTAAGCATTTGTCTTACAATAACTTCGAAATGTTTATCATTTATTTTAACTCCCTGTAATCTATAAACTTCCTGAATTTCTTCAACTAAGAATCTAGCAACTCCCTTAACACCTTTTACTCTTAAAATATCATGAGGATTGGGAGATCCTTCTATTAAGGGGTCTCCTGCTTTTACTATATCTCCTTCTCTTACTACTATATGTTTTCCTTTAGAAATATAATATTCTTGAGATTCTCCTACTTCGGGTTGAACTACAATTTTCTTTTTACCTCTAACTTCTTTTTCAAAAACAACTTTACCATCTATCTCGGTTATAATAGCATATTCTTTTGGTTTACGAGCCTCAAAAAGATCAGTAACCTTTGGTAAACCTCCTGTAATATCCTTAGCTTTTAAAGTTTCTCTTGGGATTCTTGCTATAACATCTCCAGCATAAATGTAATCTCCTTCTTGAACACTTATTATAGCACCTACAGGAAGTTCATAACGAGCCTTCCCTCTGCCTTCGGGTAAATCTTTAGTTCTTCCCTTTTCATCTTTAATAGAAATACGGGGACGATAATCTGTCAATTTATAATCTCTTACCACTATACTTACTCTTCCTGTAGTGGGATCTATTTTTTCATCAACTGTAACTCCTGCAATAATATCTCCAAATTTAACTCTTCCATCTATCTCAGCAATAATTGGAGAGGTATAGGGATCCCATTCTACTAATAAATCTCCAGGTCTAACTTCTTGTCCTTCTTCTACTTTTATTTTTGCTCCATAAACAACAGGATATTTTTCTAAAATCCTTCCATCAGGACCCTCAATAGCTATTTCTCCTTGCCTATTAAGAGCAACTAAATTCCCATCTTTTCCTCTTACTAATCTAAGATTTATAAACTTAACCTTTCCTTGAAATTGTGCTCTATGTTCACTTTGTTCTAAAGCCTTTCCTACTGCACCTCCTATATGGAAAGTTCTCATAGTAAGCTGAGTTCCAGGTTCTCCAATGGATTGAGCTGCAATTATACCCACAGCTTCCCCAATTTCTACAAGTCTTCCTGTAGCTAAATCTCTTCCATAACATTTTCTGCAAACTCCAAATTTAGCCTCACAAGTAAGAACGGAACGAATACTAACCTTTTCAATTCCTGCTTCTCTTAATTTTTTAACTGCGGATTCATCTATTTCTTCATTTGCTCTTACTAAAACTTCTCCAGTTATTGGATCAACAATATCTTCCAAAGCTACTCTACCAAGAACTCTATCCCATACAGGATCTATAATTTCTCCAGCTTCAATTAAATGCCCAATTTCTATACCATCAATAGTTCCACAATCTTCTTCAGTAACCATACAATCTTGAGCTACATCTATTAGTTTACGGGTTAAATATCCTGCATTTGCTGTTTTTAAAGCTGTATCAGCAAGTCCTTTACGGGCTCCATGTGTGGAAACGAAATATTCAAGAACTGAAAGTCCTTCTCTAAAATTACTTTTAATTGGTGTTTCAATAATTTCTCCAGAAGGTTTAGCCATTAAACCTCTCATTCCTGCAAGCTGTCTAATTTGGTCTTTAGAACCACGGGCACCAGAAAAAGCCATCATATAAACTGGATTAAAACTGAGACCTATTACCTTCCTTCCATCAGGACCAATATATTCTTTTGTTTCCATTTCTTTTATCATTTCTTCTGTAACTCTTTCAGTTGTATTAGCCCAAATATCTACAGCTTTGTTATATCTTTCACTTTCAGTAATTAATCCATCTCTATATTGTTGCCAAATTTCTGCAACCTTTTTCTCAGCAGAAGCTATTATTTCTGCTTTTTTCTTAGGAATGGTTAGATAATCTACACAAATAGAAAGGGCAGCAGATGTTGCTTGAGCAAATCCCATATCTTTTAATTTATCAGCAAAAATTACAGTTTTTTTCATTCCTGCCTTATGATAGGAAAGATTTATCAATCTCTGTAATTCCTTCTTAGTAAGGGGTTTATTATATTCTTCAAATTCTATTTCCTCTGGAACAATGGTAGAAAAAATTACTCTTCCTACTGTAGTATCTACTAATTTCCCATTCATTCTAACTTTTATTTTTGCTTGTAACTCAACAGCTCCTGTTTGATAAGCTAAAATGACCTCATCTTTGTCTTTAAAAATTTTCCCCTCTCCTTTAGCAAAAGGTTTTTCCAAGGTCATATAAAACAAACCAAGAACCATATCTTGAGTAGGATATACAATAGGTATACCATTTGCTGGAAGAAGGATATTATTTGTAGAAAGAATTAATACTCTATTTTCAGTTTGAGCTTCAACTGAAAGAGGAACATGGGCAGCCATCTGGTCTCCATCAAAGTCAGCATTATAAGCCACACACACTAAAGGATGAAGTTGAATAGCTTTAGTATCTATCAATACCGGTTCAAAAGCTTGTATGCCGAGTCTATGAAGTGTTGGTGCACGATTAAGCATTATAGGATATTCTTTTACAATTTCTTCTAAAGCATCCCATACAGCTGGATGTTCCTCTTCTACAAGTCTTTTGGCTGTTTTTATATTTGTAGCATATCCCTGCTTTTCAAGCCATCCATATATGTAAGGCTTAAAAAGTTCTAATGCCATCTTTTTTGGAAGACCACATTGATGCATTCTTAATTCTGGACCAGCAACTATTACCGATCTTCCTGAAAAATCAACTCTTTTACCAAGTAGATTTTGTCTAAATCTTCCCTGTTTTCCCTTTAAAACATCAGATAAACTCTTTAAAGGTCTTCTATTAGGACCAGTTACAGGACGACCTCTTCTTCCATTATCAAAAAGTGCATCCACCGCTTCTTGAAGCATTCTTTTTTCATTTTTTAAAATTATCTCCGGAGCATCAAGGTCTATAAGTTTTTTAAGTCTTACATTACGATTAATAACCCTTCTGTAAAGATCATTTAAATCTGAAGTAGCAAATCTACCCCCTTCTAAAGGAACAAGAGGTCTCAATTCAGGAGGAATAACAGGAATAACTTGTAAAATCATCCATTCAGGTCTATTCCCAGAATTTTTAAATGCTTTTACTAATTGTAAACGTTTCCCTAATTTCTTTCTTCTTGCTTCACTTTGCGTAGTTTGCATTTCTATAGTTATTTCCTGAATTAATTTATCTAAATCAAGAGATTTTAATAATTCATATATAGCCTTTGCTCCTGTATCAATAACAATCTTGTCTCCATACATTTCGCTTAAAGCATAATATTTATCTTCAGTTAAAATAGTTCCCTTAGGATATTCATCTATTTCACTTTCAATTACTACATATTTTTCCAAATAAAGTATAGATTCTACTTCTTTTAGCGTCATGTTAAGTAAAAGCCCAATTTTACTTGGGATACTTCTTAAATACCAAATATGAGCAACAGGTGCTGCAAGTTCTATATGTCCCATTCTTTCTCTTCTAACTTTACTCTGAATAACCTCGACTCCACATTTTTCACAAATTACTCCTCTATGCTTCATTCCTCTATATTTTCCACAGAGACATTCAAAATCTCTCACAGGACCGAAAATTTTTGCACAAAATAATCCATCCTTTTCAGGTTTTAAAGTTCGATAATTTATAGTTTCTGGCTTCTTTACCTCTCCATAACTCCATTCTCTTATTTTTTCTGGAGAAGCTATACCTATTTTAATAGCTCTAATCTTCATTAAATCTTTTGGTTTTTCTAAAATAGCTAAAAGTTCCTTCATTATTTAAAACACCCCCTTTTTTATTCTTCTATTAATTCAACATCAAGGCAAAGTCCTTGTAATTCCTTAGTTAAAACTCTAAAACTTTCAGGCATACCTCCCTCTAAAAAGTTTTTCCCTTTAACCAACTTTTCATACATTTTTGCTCTACCTTCTACATCATCACTTTTAACAGTAAGAAATTCATGAAGAGTATAAGCTGCTCCATAAGCTTCTATTGCCCAAACTTCCATTTCTCCCAATCTTTGACCACCAAATTGAGACTTTCCACCAAGAGGCTGTTGAGTAATCAAAGAATAAGGACCAGTGGAACGGGCATGAATTTTATCATCTACTAAGTGGTGAAGTTTGAGCATATGCATATATCCTACTGTGACAGGTTCTTTAAAAGGCTCTCCTGTCATACCATCATAAAGTATAGTCGTTCCACTTGGATCTAAACCAGCAAGCTTTAACCATTTCTTAATTTCCTCTTCTTTAGCACCTGCAAAAACAGGAGTTGCAACAGGAATACCATCTATAAATCCTTTAGCTAACTCTATTATCTCTTCATCACTTTTACCCTCAACTAATCTTTCATATTCCTCTTCACTAAAAATTTCTTTTAAAAGACTTTTTACACTTTCTACTTGATAATCTTGTGCAAGCTTTGCAAGTTTCTTCCCAAGTTCTTTACAAGCCCATCCCAAATGGGTTTCTAAAAGTTGTCCTATATTCATACGAGAAGGAACTCCTAAAGGAGAAAGTATCATATCTACAGGAGTTCCATCTGGAAGATAAGGCATATCCTCTATAGGAACAACCTTAGAAATAACACCTTTATTCCCGTGTCTTCCTGCCATTTTATCTCCTGGCTGAAGCTTTCTTTTCATAGCTACATATACTTTTACAATTTTTAGAACACCAGGAGGAAGTTCATCTCCCTTTTTAATTTTGTTTATTTTAGCCTCATACTCCTCAATGATTTCTTTTCTTCTTTTTTCATATACTTCTAATAATTCAGAAACTATTTCTTTTTTAGATGGAGGAACAACATCTTTTAATTTTGAAAGTATAGGTGCTGGAATTGAATCAAGGAGTTTAAAAGTAAAGGGCTCTTTTTTCTTAATATAGATCTCTCCTTCCTTTTCTAAATCTTTTACCGCCTTCTCACCCTCTAAAATCTGAGAAAGTTTTGTAACCAAACTTCTTTTTAAAATCTCTAAAATATCTGCTTGATTTCTCAATAATTTAGCTATTGCTTCATCTTCTTTTTGTTTAGCTCTTATATCCTTTTCTAAACCCTTTCTGGTTAAAACTTTAGTATCTATTACAATCCCTTCAATTCCAGCGGGAACTCTTAAAGAAGTATCTTTTACATCCTTTGCTTTTTCTCCAAAAATAGCTCTTAAAAGTTTTTCTTCAGGAGTAAGAGTAGTTTCCCCTTTAGGTGTTACTTTTCCTACAAGAATATCTCCCGGTTTCACAAAACTTCCAATTTTTATAATGCCACTTTCATCTAAATTAGATATGAGCTCTTCTCCTACATTAGGAAGATCTCTTGTTATTTCTTCTCTACCTAATTTGGTTTCCCTTGCTATACATTCAAATTCTTCAATATGTATAGAAGTGAATACATCATCTCTTACTAATCTTTCTGAAATAACAATAGAATCCTCAAAATTATATCCTCTCCAAGGCATAAAAGCTACAAGTACATCTTTACCTAAAGCAAGCTCTCCATGATCCATAGATGGTCCATCTGCTAAGATATCCCCTTTTTTTATCCTTTGTCCTGGTTTTACAATAGGTCTTTGATTGAAAGTAGTATTTTGATTTGATTTTCTCCATTTAATAAGTTCGTAAACTTTTATTTCTGGTAAAGGGCTATCTTCTCTATCATATCTTACTACAATTCTTGTACTATCCACATCTTCTACAACTCCATCTTTTTCAGCTACTAAAAGAAATCCAGAATTTAAAGCAATTGATTTTTCCATTCCAGAACCAATAAGAGGAGCTTTGGGAATAAGCAATGGTACAGCCTGTCTTTGCATGTTAGAACCCATAAGTGCTCTATTTGCATCGTCATGCTCTAAAAATGGAATAAGCGAAGTTGAAACACTTACTATTTGAGCAGGAAATAAATCAACTAAATCAACTTCATCTCTATGAGCAATAATAAATTCTCCATTTTTTCTTGCTGGAACATATTCATCTAAAATATTCCCTTCTTTATCAATTCTAATAGTTGATTGAGCAATTATAAGGTCTTTTTCTTCAGCAGCATTCAAATATATAACCTGTTTTGTAACCTTTCCGTTTCTTACTAATCTATAAGGAGTTTCTAAAAAACCATAAGGATTTACCTGAGCATAAGTAGTTGGAGAAACAATTAATCCAATATTTGGACCTTCTGGAGTCTCAATAGGACAGATTCTCCCATAATGACTGGGGTGAACATCTCTAACTTCAAAACCGGCTCTTTCTCTTGTTAAACCACCTGGTCCAAGTGCAGAAAGTCTCCTTTTATGAGTGATCATAGAAAGTACATTAGTTTGATCCATAAATTGAGACAATTGCCCTTGAGCAAAAAATTCTTTTACTGCTGCCATAACAGGTTTGCTATTTATAAGTTCTGCAGGGGTTAAAGTTTCTATCTCTTGGAGTTGAAGCTTCTCTTTAATAATTCTTTCCATTCTCATTAAACCAATTAAAAACTGATTTTCCACTAATTCACCTACAGATCTAACCCTCCTATTAGCTAAACTATCTATATCATCTCCTTCTTCCTCATTTTCTTTCATGCGGATTAGCTCTTTCAAAATTGCAATCACATCTTCTAAGGTTAGGGTTCTTTGAGTAATAGGAAGATCTAAATTTAATCTCAAGTTTATTTTATATCTTCCAATTTCAGAGAGATCATAAGTTGATGGATCAAAAAATAGAGATCTAAAATAGGCTTCTGCTATTTCTGGAGTTACAGGACTTGCAGGTTTCATTTTTCTGAAAATTTCTATTAAAGCTTCTTCTTTACTTTTTACCTTATCGGTTTTAAGTGCATCTCTTAAAGCTGAAGAATAACGGTAGGCATCTACAAAAAGAACTTCTACTTCTTTTATGTTTTTTTCTCTTAGTAACTTAAGTTTTTCTTCAGTAATTTCTTCATTTACTTCAAGTAATATCTCTCCTGTCTCTTTATCTACAATTTCTTTAGCACAAAATTTACCAATTAGCATTTCATCAGGGAGTTTCAAAACATTTATTCCTGACTGCTTCAATCTTTTAATTATTCCAGCACTTATTACTTTTCCTTTTTTTACTAAAACTTCCCCTGTTTCTGGATGAACAATATCTATAGGAGCCTTTTGCCCAGCTAAAAGTTCATAATTTAACTCCTTTTCTACCCCTTCTTCTAAAATTCTATATTTTTCTGTTGGATAAAATAAAGAAAGAATCTCCTCTTCCGATAATCCCATAGCTTTTAAAAATACCGTTGCAGGAATATTTTTCCTCTTATCAATTCTTACCAAAAATCTCCCTCTATAATCATATATAAAATCTAACCAAGAACCTTTTACAGGAATTACTCTTCCAATATAAGTTAATTTACCAGCCTTAGCATGGGTTTTATCCTTTTCAAAAATTACTCCAGGAGATCTTTGAAGTTGATTAACTACAGCTCTTTCGGTACCGTTTATAATAAATCTTCCATCTTCTGTCATAAGAGGAATTGTACCAAAATAGATTTCCTGTTCTTTTATATCCTTTATACTTTTCACTCCAGTTTCTGGATCAAGATCATAAGTTACTAAACGTACTCTTAATTTCATTGGAGCTTCATAAGTTAATCCTTTCTCCTTAGCTTCATCTGGCGTATATTCTGGAGGTAAGATTTTATAATCTAAATATTCCAAAACAGCTATGTCTGAATAATCTTTTATAGGAAAAACTGTAGAAAAACATCTATGAATTCCTACATCCTGTCTTCTATCTGGAGGAGTATTTGCTTGTAAAAATTTTTGATAAGATTCCTTAGGAATTTTTAAAAGATCTGGTAAATCCTGAATTTGTTGGACCTTTACAAAACTTTTTCTTATTTTGGGTCTATGATTAGTATTATGGGACATCTACAGATCACCCTCCTTTAAAAATTTGAATAGGGTTCCCCCATCTTCATAAGGGAACCCTATTATTGTATTTTTTCTTAAATTTTTAAAATATTTTTTATTAAACAAGTTATTTAATTTCTACTTTTGCCCCTACTTCTTCTAATTTTTTCTTAATAGTTTCTGCTTCTTCTTTAGAAACACCTGTCTTAAGTGGTTTAGGAGCAGATTCTACTAACTCCTTAGCCTCTTTTAATCCCAATCCGGTAATCTCTCTTACTACCTTAATTACATTAATTTTATTAGATCCAATATCAGTAAGAATAACATCAAATTCTGTTTTTTCCTCAGCAGGAGCTGCCTCACTAGCAGCTGCCTGGGGAGCTACTGCTGCTACTGCTGCAACTGGTGCTGCTGCAGTAACCCCAAATTTTTCTTCAAGTTCTTTAATAAATTGAGATAGTTCCAAAACACTCATGTTAGCAATAAATTCAATTACCTCTTCTTTAGTTACTGGCATTTCCAATCCCTCCTTTTTAAGTTTTATTCTCCTTTAGCTTTCTTTTCTTCAATAGCTTTAAGCACATAAAGAAAATTTCTAATAATGGCTGAAAGAACACCTATAAAATTAGCAATTGGTGCTTGAAGAGTACCAAGAAATTGAGCAAGTAAAACTTCCTTTGGAGGAAGTTTAACAAGCTCTTCAATAGCAGATGCTTCAAATCCCTTCCCCTGTATTACAAAACCTTTTAATTGTAAGGATGGATGCTCTTTTATAAATTTATTTAAAACCTTTGCTATTTCAACCGGATCTTTATAAGCAATAACAAGTGCTGTTGGACCTTCAACATAATCATTTATTGGTTGAGCAGGTGTTTCTTGTGAAGCTAATCTGATTAAGGTATTTTTAACAACTCTAAATTCCCCTCCCTTTTCTCTTATTAATTTTCTAATTTCGTTACTTTCTGCAACTGTAAATCCTCTAAATGAAGTAACAAAAACCCCCTCAGAATTTAAAAACTTTTCCTTTAAATTTTTAACAATTTCCTGTTTCCTCATTCGAGTAAGCAAGGCTAACCTCCTTAAGTATCATCTAATTTTTTTGAAAGGGTACCCTTTCGCCTCTAAGTAGGCTGGGGAAAACTTTTCCCCATTTAAGCCTCACCTGGCACCTACTTGTCTTAGGCCCCAAGAGTAACCCTTACTTTTTGAAGGATTCTCATGGGGCTTTTATTTTTTAACAAATTTAATCTCCTGAATACTTATGTATTAAATTTCTAACATCATTTGGGTCTACTTTTATACCAGGTCCCATAGTAGTAGAGATAGTTACTCCTCTTATATATTGTCCTTTAGCTGCTGAGGGTTTTGCTTTTAAAAGGGCTTCAAAAAAAGCAGCTAAATTTTCTAATATTTTCTTTTCACCAAAAGACACTTTACCAACGGGTGCATGAACTACTCCTGCTCTATCCACTTTAAAATCAACTTTACCTGCCTTTATTTCTTTAACTGCTTTAGCTATATCAAAAGTCACTGTCCCTGTTTTTGTGCTTGGCATAAGCCCACGAGGTCCCAATATTTTACCAATCTTACCTAATTGAGGCATCATATCAGGAGTTGCTACCACTTTATCAAATTCTAACCATCCCTCTTGAATTTTTTTAATCAAATCCTCATCTCCTACATAATCTGCTCCTGCTTCCATAGCTTCTTTTGCCTTTTCTCCTTTTGCAAAAACTAAAACTTTAACAGATTTACCAGTTCCATGAGGTAAAACTACAGAACCTCTTACCATCTGATCTGCATGACGAGGATCTACACCCAAATTAACTGCTACCTCTACAGTCTCATCAAAATTAGCATAAGAAGTATCTAACGCTAATTTAACAGCTTCCTCAAAAGTATATCTTTTAGTTCTATCAACCTTTGCTAAAGCCTCTCTATATTTTTTACCTCTCTTAGCCATTTTCTCCTCTCCTAATCCACAATTTCTATCCCCATACTTTTAGCAGTCCCTTCAATAGTTTTCATAGCTGCTTCTAAGGAAGAAGCAGTAAGATCTTGCATTTTAAGTTTTGCTATCTCCTCTAATTGTTTTCTAGTAATTTTTCCTACTACCTCTTTTTTTGGATTATGAGCACCTACCTCAATCCCAGCTGCCTTTTTTAAAAGTACCGATGCCGGAGGTGTTTTTAGCTCAAAAGTGAAAGATCTATCCGCATAAATAGTAATTACTACAGGTATAATCATACCTTCTTGATTACGGGTTTTTTCATTAAATGCTTTTACAAACTCCATTATATTAACTCCATGCTGACCCAAAGCAGGACCAACTGGTGGCGCAGGAGTTGCCTGCCCTGCAGGGAGTTGTAATTTTACCTGTGCTATAACCTTCTTAGCCATATTCCTTTATCCCTCCTTAAATCTTCTGTAAATAGGCAAATTCTATTTCCACAGGAGTTTCTCTACCAAAAATACTCACTAAAACTTTTACTTTACCTTTTTCAGGCTTTACCTCATCAACTATACCTATAAAATTAGCAAAGGGTCCATCTGTAATCCTAACCCTATCTCCTTGCATAAATTGATATCTTGGTTTAGGTTTAATTTCTTCAACCACAAGCTGAGAAATAAGTTTTTCTACTTCTTCACTTCTAAAAATATATAATTTATCTCCTCCTATTATATCAATAACTCCTTTTATCTTTTTTATTTCTTCTTTAAGAGCTTCATCAAGTTCTCCATAAATCAAAAAATATCCTGAATAAAATCTTTGAGTAACCTGTTTTTCCGGAGAAAAAACTATTTCTATTTCCTTTGGAGGCGGAACAAAAATCTTTTCAACTTTTTCCTTTGCTTTTTCTTCCAATAATTTTTCCACTTTTTGTTTAATATCTTCCTCTAAACCTGACCAAACTTGAACAGAATACCAAATTTTACTCATCTTATCTTACCAAAAATGAAATTAGCGCATTATAAATTATATCTAATAAACCTAAATAGGCTCCTATAATTATGCTAAAAAACATAATCATTAAAACACTAAGTATTACTTGCTTTTTAGGAGGCCAAGTAATTTTTTTGGCTTCTATTTTAACTTCTTCTAAAAATTTTATACCCTTTGATATTAAATTTCCTTCTTTTTCTTTAATTACCTTATCTTTTACTATTTCTTTAGCTTTCATATCTTTTCAATCTTAAATAATTAAAATGGCAGGCCAGGAGGGACTTGAACCCCCAACCTTCGGATTTGGAGTCCGATGCTCTGCCAACTTGAGCTACTGGCCTACCTTATTTTTTAACCTCTCTGTGAACTGTATGCTTTTTTTCCCATGGACAATATTTTCTTAACTCCAATCTATCAGGAGTATTACGTCTATTTTTTGTAGTGGTATAATTAATTCTTTTACATTCAGTACATTGAAGATGAATAATTATTCTTGCTTCACCCTTTTTAGCCATAATCTAAAACCTCTTTTTATTCTAAAATTTTTGTAACAACTCCTGCTCCAACTGTCTTCCCACCCTCTCTTATAGCAAACCTTAAACCCTCCTCTAATGCAACCGGCTTTATCAACTCAATCTCTAACT
>Ga0080004_1115542_pt1 | contig 23969 bp, 19 predicted proteins | sample WasSprMetagenome_FD_69207 | JGI IMG/M metagenome (GOLD analysis project Ga0080004, IMG submission 69207) | Sulfidic aquatic microbial communities from Washburn Spring, Yellowstone National Park, USA - WS (SPADES assembly) (version 2) | ecosystem: Environmental > Aquatic > Thermal springs > Hot...
AACTATCGTCAATATTACCTCTAAAGTAATACCTAAATTCAAGCTCTTTTAGATAGTAGATAAAATTGTCCTTACTTACACCATGAAATTTTAGCAGCCTCTCCTTTGCATAGCTCCAAAATCCCTCTATGCCATTTATATACACTTCACAAGACCATCATAACTTTTGAATTTATCTGTATATATAAAACTTCCTCTCTTTACTTTCTTTATGGTTTCTCTTAAGTAGTGTTTCAGCAGATACACCCTTTACTATCTCAACTTTAACTTTTCCATTTCTTTCAAGAATTCCAAACACAGGAATTTTATTCTTTGCTCCTCTACTGCCTTTCCTTTTTCCTCCAAAATAACTTTCATCCATTTCTACTTCTCCTGATAAAAGCTGGTTATCTTTTGAGACAAATTTGTAAATACACTTTAAGCCAAATCAAGCTCTTTATTTGCTTTATGAGCCAAATAGTTTTACAGCCAATATGAATTTAGAGAATGGAATTTTTAAATCTTCAAGGATGCTGTCTTTTCTAACACTCCATTCTTTTTAGAATTTTCTTCTAATTTTACCAATGTTTTTGACATTACAGAAAGGACAGCTACCAAACGTTTTAAGTACGCCCCTATGCTATTTATTATTAAAGTATAGGTGTATTTTTTGAGCAATTACCATATTTTATTAGAAATAACATTATTTTAACTCCCAGGACAGACATATGTATAGAGAATGAACAGGACATTACAGGATGAATTTATCATGTACTGTAAAGATTATGAATTAGAAGACATTCATGAATTTAATAAAAAGATGTTGCAATATATGCTATGGTATAACACAGAAAGGCTTCATCATAGTTTAAACAAAAAATCACCTTTACAATACTTCTGTGATATTATGAATTTTAACAAATTGGAATTTTCCCAAACTGGTATGACTTATACACTTCCAACTAAAAAAAAATTTAAAATATTCGATAATAAATTTAGCAAAATACTAACATTTAAGGTGATGGACATGAGAATTACAGATTTAATTAAGTATGACAATTACATAAAAAATGACCAAATTAGACAGAATGAGATAGAAAAATACAGCAAGCAGATAGCAACAGGCAAAAAATTGCTTTCTCCTTCTGATGATACTGTTGCAACTGTTGCAGCTTTAAGATTAAAAACAATCAATCAAAACATAGACACTTACTTAAGAAATATGGATTTTGTATTAAACGTTTTAGACCAAGCAGAAAGTACTTTAAGCAATATATCAAAAGCAGGACAAGAGCTAAGGGTTGAGATAATTAGATTATTAAATACAGGTGTTTTAGATAAAGAAGATGCAAAAATATTAAGAGATTACTTTGTCAACATGAAAGATTACATTATAAAGCAAGCTAACTACTCTATTGGCGATACGAGAATTTTTGGAGGAGTGAAAAGTCAAACAGACCCGTTTGATTCTAATGGATTTTATCAAGGAGAAACTATAGAAACTAAAGTTCCTGTCGCTCCAGGCGTAGAGATTAATACAACTTTTGATGGGTCAAAGTATCTTGGAGTTGATACAAACGATAAACAAATGATAATGGTTAAAGCCATTGATAAGATTGTTGATATAATAGATAGGGCAGTGGCAGGAACAGGAAGCTTAGGAGAGCTAAATACAGCTACTATTTCTGTAAATGGACAAAATTTAAAAATCCTTGAAGCTTTTGATGTAGGATTGAACAACGTTTTACAATACACATCTATCATAGGAACTAAAGTTAAAATTATCAATGATTTAAAATTTGGCTTTGAGAAAAATAAAGTCTTTAACAATAATTTAATATCTAATCTCCAAGACGTAGATGCTGCACAGGCTATAACAAATCTTCAAAAAGCCCAAACAGCATATCAAGCATTGATAGCGACATACAATCAAAACAGACAATTATCATTGCTTAATTTTTTTAAGTAATAGATTAGCTGTAGAAAAGTATATATAACTTGTTTGAGAAATTAAACAGACTTTTACAAAATTTAAAAAGGAGATCCTTCTAACTTAAGCCCTAAGGATGACTATTAAAGGTTGATTGATAGGTATCAGAGAAAGGTAAACCTTCTTTGTCCATCTGCACCCCTGCTTAGAATCACCTGTTTTTTCTCTTCAAATCAAAAAAAATCAAAAGATGAGATTATTTGGCTTACAGTCTCAAGATAACTCGCAGAAGTAAGCTTACGAAAATTTTGAAACAATCTTGCGTTCTGCCTTAATTCTCTTAAGTGTCTTATCTATGAAATTTACGTGAAAAAGCCTTGATATATTTTTTAAATATCCTTATTATTTATTTAGAAATATTTTAAATTAACTTTTTAGGAGTTATTCAATGAATTTAAACAATAAAGGATTCACATTGATAGAGGGCTTGATTGCTGCAGCTTTAACGGTAATTATCGTTGTTGGAGTTATGACAGCTATTACTCTGTTTGGTTTAAATAATCAAAGGACTTTTATTCAAAGCTGTTTAGTTGATGCTAATAACTTTGCAATTGGACTATGTAAAGCTCACGTGTTGGATAATAATGTGGATATATCTAATATAAATAACTATAGATGCGGTAGTTTAAACATAGTTAATCAGATTAATCCTGCAGGATGTACTGTAGCTCAAAATACTTGCCAAGATATTACATTTACGTCTTCTTTTAGTATTTTTAGATTTTCACAAACTGTAAGAATATGTAATTAAGGAGTTAAGCTATGAATAGAAAAGACTGCATTTTACGCTTTAAGCTCCACTTACCGCTAATTTTCGTCTCACATCTCACATCTCACGTCTCACGTAAAAGAGGTTTTACAGTTGTAGAGTTTTTAGTGAGTATTTTGATATCCCTTTTAATACTTGGGGCTATATCTGTTGTTTTTATAGGAGCCAATAGAGGATTTCAGCAAAATAGACCTATAAGCCAAGCTATACAAGAAGCACAAAGTTCAGTTGCTACTCTTGATTTTCTGTTTTCAAGATGGGGAGTAGGAGTACCTTCTTCAAATAACATTCCTATCTATGTAATGGATTACGATGGAACGATAGAGAAAGATGAAAATGGTATTCCTATAAACTGGCAACTAGCAAGTTTACCTAATGGAATAACCTTTCCGCCCGCAAATCCTTTTTGGTATCTTATTAATGGAACTAATGAAATTTATTTCTTTGCTTCACTTGGTGGGACTGGATATGTAATAAACTGCCCTAATCCTAACAATGCACCACCTTGCAACATGTTATCTTGCAGATTAACGTCAAACCAACGTAATAGATGCTACTTTATATTTTCAGCAGATGGAAACTCTATAAAATACTACCAGTTAGGTAATGGCGTCCTTGGCGAAGATAATATAGATTGTCTGAATTTACAGAATAACCAAACTTTTAATACAACTATAAACGTTGGCGGCTTAAGTCCGGGAGATAGATTCCAAAGAGTGCCACATTTGATAAGAATTTATGAAACACCTATCGACAATAGAGCATCATGGCTTACTTTTGACAGAACAGACCTTGCCGTTGATTGCAATAGCAATGAAAACGCTACCTTTATCGGCAGGATAAGAAGAGGAAGTTTTCAAGTAACACCAAGAGGACAAAATGCTGTAGAAGTACAGGCAGATTTTGTAGATGAAAACGGTAATATAGCGTATAGGTTTAGAAAAGTTTATGCTAAGTAAGGGGGACAAACTATGAATAACAAAGGATTTGCTTTAGTAAGTGTTTTGGTACTTGGATTTGTTATATCTTTAATATCTATTGCCTCGTTTTTAGTAGCAAAAAACGGCTTTTTAATGACCGGTTCAGAAGCAAGGTATAACATAGCAGAAAAGGCTGCAGATTATGGAATTAATTATTACATAGATGGATATGCAGCTAATAAATCTCCCTTTGCGGATAGTCAATGTGATTGTCCTAACAATAACTACTGCGTATGCATGCTAAAGCCAAATCCTATTTCAAACGATCCGGTGACGATTGTAAGGATAATATCTTTAAACAATACATTCATTATACATTCTACCGGTACCTATCAGGGAGCTACAGTAGTTAAAATAGCTTCTGCCAATACTGTTTTAAAGACAATTCCCAATACAAATATAGGTAAAACTGTAGCTAACATGGGTGCTGTAATGATGACGAAAATATCAAATATAAGCGGACTTGGACCGGGTACATCCGCTTCGATCGCTGCATGTGATAGCAGTTGTACTGCTGCTGCTATGATACTTGGAAGTCCGCTACCGCAAGGACAGCAAGTAACAACTTCGCAATGTAAAAATAATAATAACGGCATAGCTTCCAACTCAGATAGTCCAATCCTGATAAAAGACGGTAGCAATGGAACAGAGCAACTTACTACCGATATTATATATAGCACATACTTTAATGGAGTAAACAGTAGAAGTGATTTATTTAACAAATTTCAAAGTATGTATGGTATAGCTTTTAACAGCAGTAATGAGCCTGTTGGATTTGATTCGTCTAATTCTATCACAATTACTCCTATTACAATTGCAGACCAACAAATCATATTACCCCCTATCAATTCGTCTATTTCTATTGAAATTTTGGGTCAGCAAATTAGCTTACTTAACGCTTCGTCTTACGACGTCTGCAATTTCGGACAAAATGCGAACGTAGGAACGGTTAATGCATCAGGAAATACAATTACAATAGGCAGCAGTTTAATTATATTGGATACATTATTGTATACAACATCATACTTAACAGGCTTGCACTTAACCTGCATATTAGAACCAACATTTACCTGGAACGGTAGTAAATACGTAGGTACGATTGGTTGTTATATAAATGACGTTTCTATAGGCATAACTACTTTTTACTGTAATAAGATTGATTTTGGGCAAAATGCTACGCTTAATATATCAAACTTCTCCGGCGGTGGTGGATTGGCTGCAGGAATGATTAATATAGGAAACATAAACGGAAGTCCTTTAACATTAGTAGGGAAAAATCAAATTAACATTACATCTAATGGAATAGATATCAACTCTCCTGTTTACATGTTTGCTAAAAACTATAATATAGACGCAAACAATTTACATTTAAACTCATCTTCAATAATTGCCTCTCTTGGCAACAGTTCAAACTTAAATATTAATCTTAAAGAAAATAGCAACATAGGAACGCAGGATAATCCAACTCTAATTATTTCAGACAATAATATCAACTTACAAGGCGATGGAAGCAACATAATAAATGGCTTGATATTTTCTACAGGTAGCAATAACAACTTTAATTTGAATATTTCCGGAAATTTCACTATAAACGGCTCCATTGGTTCTGCATCCAGCAGTAATAATAACATCAACATGAGCGGAAGCTCACAGATTAACTTTAATAGTAGTGTAATTCAAAATCTTTCAAATAACTTTAGTGGTTTAGTTAATCCACCCCAATGTGGGGCAACTGTAACTGTGCCTGTTGTTAATCTTTCAATCAATACACAAAAATTAAACTTTAAAACAACTATTCAGACATTATATTGACGTGAAATATTAGAGGTGAGATGCAGTTTTTTTGTTTGATTTTTTAAATTAAACGTTCTATGTTTGACGTCTCACGGTAAAGAAAGATAAGACTGTTTGCAAAAATCAACATCTTCATTTTGAAGTCGGCGAAGAATTTCTCGTTTTTCTTTTAACTCTACAGAAGCTAAAAAGTCAAAAATGATATTTACATTTGTTTTTGATTGTTTACAATTAGCATAAAATTTTTGTGAAAAATTTCTATTTACATTATTTTTATAATTATATATAATATATTCATCTTTTTAATAGGGGGGTACGCCATGAGACAAAAAGGGTTCACATTAATGGAGCTTTTAATTGTTATAGTCATCATAGCTATATTAGCGGGTCTTGCCATCCCGATGTATAATAAATACAAAACTCAAGCAATAAAAACAGCTCTGATGTCTGACATAAGAAACTGTATTTCTGAAATTGCTGTATCAAGGCAAACAGGAAAAAATACAAGCTTAAGCGATATAGTCAACAACTGTCCAAAATCTAAATTTACAAAAGAGATAATTCTCCAAAGTGAAAATCCTATAAAATTACAAGCTGTTTCTAATGAAATGGATTTTAAATGTGAGTACTATGAGAATAACGGAAAAATTGCCTGCGATTCTATTTTTTAATTAGAATGAAAAAATTGTGAAAAAGTATTGACTAATATTTTAAGTTATGTTATATTTATACTGTAAATTATTTTAAAAAATTTTTTTAAAGGAGGTATGTACCATGGAAAAACTTTTCAAGTCAGTGTCAGAGGCGTTGTCTCTCACAAGAAAATTAGAAGGTGAGAGAAAGGGCGAAAAGGGTTTTACTCTCATTGAGCTTCTCGTTGTAGTGGCAATCATCGCAATCTTGGCAGCGATTGCTATCCCGCAGTTTGCTAAGTACAGAAAGCAATCTGCAGCTGCAGCATTACAAGCTGATGCAAGAAACTGCGTAACAGATGCCGTATCTCAAATTACAAGCGCACAAATGGCAGGAGGAGATATAGCATCTACAGGTACTTATTCAAACACTTCTCCGAATACACAAGGTTGTACTTGGAACTATGACGCTGTGTCTGCTTCTACTGATTGTACATGTGATGGTAAAAACGTTTTACAAGGTGTTAAATGCTGGGCAGTGTCATCAAGCACAGGAACACAAGTTCAATGTTCTGGATTATAATCTAACCTAAATTTTAGGGGCAGGCTTAAAGGCTTGCTCCTTTTGTCTATTAAAATCTAAAGGTGACCTTAATGATAATAAAAATAAAGCCTATATATCTGGTTATTTTTATTTTTTCTATCATATACGTTGTATCAACCTTTCCAGTATTTTCTACCGGAGATGGGGGAGGATTAGCTTTAGCGTCTCACTTACTTGGAATAGCACATCCACCCGGCTATCCATTTTACGCACAGATTAATAAGCTGTTTTCCTTCATTCCGGTAGGCAATATTGGCTCAAGGATTGCTTTATCTTCTGTATTTTTTGCTGTATTATCACTGTACTTAGTTTATCTTATTACAAAAAAGATAATTTCCAAAACATCTTCAGAAACAGATAATCTAGAAATTTTTTCTACTACTGCGGCTACTTTTCTTGGGGTAGCTTACAGCTTTTATTATAATGCAGTTGTAATAAAATTTTATCCACTTACATTGTTTATAGTGCTTCTTTTAGTTTTAATTGGCTTAGAAGCTTCTTTTAATAAAAATTTAGACAAAAGGTTAGTTCTAACTGCATCGTTTTTACTCGGCATCGGCTCATCTATACATCATACTTCATTGATGATGACAATACCATTATTCATCTTAGGAGTTTTTTACTTTAAAAACTTTGTCAGATTAATCATCCCTTCAGCATTCTTGTTTTTCTTAGGCTTTCTTGTAAATGCTTATCTTTATATAAGAAGTCAAAAAGACTGCTTTGCTGTAATGGGTAAGGCTGAAAATCTGTATAACTTTTACTTTTTGATAACAAGAAAAGCTTATGGTCCTGGTTCGTCTATCGATTTAGCATCACAAAGCGTAAGCAACTTTCAAGGTTTTATAAGTGCTTCTAAAAACCTTATTTATCTTCTTTCTATAAACTTTTCAGCCGTCTTTTTTTTGTTTTTGATATTAGGATTCATCTATCTGTTTAAAAAAAACAGGCAGGTATTTACATTCCTATTAATTACATTCTTAGTTTACACCCTTCTTGTAGGTAAGTTAACGTTTACAGAAGATATATTTAGCGGCAAGATTTCTGACGTTGCTCAAGCTTTAAACGTTGTAGGTAATCAGTACTTTTTGCCGGCAATGGCTTTATTCTCTATCATTTCTGCAATAGGAATTTATAACAGCTTTTTATTTATTAAATCTCAAAAAATGGAATTTATTTATAAAGTTGTTCCGGTTATTTTGATGATTTTTCCTTTTGTATTTCTAATCGGCAGATTTTCTCAAACGAATAATATAAACAACTGGGTTCCTTACTACTTTGGGAAGGATTTTTTAAGCATCTCTCCTGCTTCATCCATTACAGCGGTAAGAGGAGACCCGGAAATCTTCGGTACGTTGTATTTAAAGCTTCTTGGAAAGTATCGGGATGATGTTTGTATTTTAACAAATCACACTGCAGGCGTAGCACAGTGGCTTAATGAAGGTTGTAAACCAAAGCGGATTTATAAAAACTTACTTCCTGAATTTTTTGAAGGAAATTTAGGAAAAGTTATGGAGAAAAAACTTTATACATTTAACGTTATTCCGGATATTACACATCCACTTTACAATTTTGTAAAAGTAAAACCATACTTATACACATTCTTTTGGCTTTTAAAAGAAGACAACACACCGGATGAATGGTTTGACAAAATAAACTTAGATAAGTATAAATTTATCTCTCCGGAAGTATGTTTATTTCACAATACAGATGATGATTATACAATCAGAATTTGTAATTATATAGCCAATGGTTTAATAGTTGCTGCAAGTTCTGTGAAACCGTTTTTATTAGTTAACCCTGTTGAAGTTAAATTCTACGGAGAAGGCGGTGGGTCTATAACCGCAAACGTTTACATAAACGAAGAAACATCAGAATATATAAAAGTTCAAGATATAATCAGAAAAATCAACGATGAAAAAGAAATCTACTTAGTTCCGGATAAATTTAGAAATAAAAATGAAAGGTAAGATTATGAAAGGATACGGCAAGCTAACAGTTTTACTATTGGCGGTAATGCTTATAACTTTTTTAGTGAAAAATCTTTACTATCAAAATAGGTATTACAATACTGCAAAACAGCAAGATGGAATAGCAAAGGTTAAAGCCTACGAAAAAGTAATTCTATCTTATGTACCATTTAGTCCGCTTGGCTCAAAAGCTGTAGAAGAGCTATATCTATACTGCCATACATTTAAAAAAGATGATGAAAGATTATACTGCTTAGAAACTCTCAGAACAAGTATATACCAAATACAAAATCCTTTCACAAGACCTTATTTAGATTATCTAAAAAAGATTAATCCAGAAATTGCAAAGTTAAGAGCCTTAGAATCTATAAATTGGGAGTACAACAGTTATACGATGGCAGACTATGAAAAACTATACAACGCACAAATACAGATACTAAATTATGACAATAAGCCATCAGATTTTTGGAGTTTTATAGTTATATTATCTTTAATCGGCTGGATTTCTTCAGTGCTTTTGTTTATCTGGAAAGCAAACGACAGAAAGCAGATTTTATTATACTCTCTGATGTTTATAGCATTTTTCTCACTTTGGATTGTTAGTTTATACAAAGCATGAAAGTTTTAATTTTAAACAGAAGGTGCATAAAACATCCTGAAAAGGGTGGAGCTGAGAATTATACATACCATATTGCAAGAGGCTTAATAGAGGCTGGATACAGCGTTGAATGGTTTTCTTCAAAGACAAAAGAATTAAAAAGTGAAGAAATAATTGATGGTATAAAGTTTATTCGTAAAGGAAATGAACTTACAACTCATTTTTATGGGTTTATGTATATGCTAAATAAAAGTCAAGATTGGCTAATCATAGATGAGTTTAACGGCGTTGGATATTTAACATTCTTCAAGAAAAACTCAATATTGCTTATACATCAGCTGTATGAAGAGTTTTGGAACGCAGAGCTTGGATTTGTTGGCTACATCCCAAGATTTTTAGAAAAGATATTTTTAAGATTGTACAAAAATAAAAAAACTATCACAGTCTCGCCATCAACCCAGTCAGATTTAAAAAACCTTGGATTTAAGGATACACAAATAGTTTATAACGGTTTGGAATATCAACCATTAGATGAGGTGCCAAAGAAAAATGAAAACCTAACATTGTTATATCTTGGAAGGCTGAAAAAAACAAAAAATCCAGAATCTGCGATTAAGATTTTTTTAAAAGTAAAAGAGTATATAAAAGATGTAAGTCTTTATGTTGCCGGCACAGGTCCTTTGTTGGATTATTTAAAAGATAAGTATTCAAATGTTGAAGGGATAAAATTTTTTGGCTATGTCTCGGAAGAAGAGAAGATAAACTTTATAAAACAGTCTCATTTTTTAATTGTACCAAGTATTCGTGAAGGGTGGGGGCAGGTTGTAATCCAGGCTAACGCTTTTGGAACGCCTGCAGTTGGCTACAGGGTTCATGGTCTTGTTGATAGCATAAAAGACAAAGAAACAGGTTTTTTAGTAAATTTTGAAGATGACGCTGTGAAAAAGATTATAGACATGTGGAATAACAAACACGAGTATAGTAAGTTATGCCAAAATGCTTTAAACTGGGCTAAAAACTTTTCTTGGGATAAAACAAAGAGTGAGTTTTTAAAAGCGATAGAGGAATTTAGAAAATGAAATCATTAGTCGTTTTACCAACTTATAACGAGGCTGAAAATATAGACAAAATCTTAGAAAAATTAACCAAGTACGATTTTTTAGACATTTTAGTGGTTGATGATAACTCAACAGATGGAACAAGAGAAAAAGTTTATAAGTGGATAAAAAACAATCCAATTATACATATTTTAGAAAGGCCGGGAAAGCTTGGACTTGGTACAGCTTACGTAGATGGTTTTAAATGGGGATTAAAAAGAGATTATGAAGCTTTTTTTGAGATGGACGCGGATTTATCTCATAATCCTGATGATATTCCAAGGTTTGTAGAAGCTTTAAAGAATGGCTATGATGTTGTGATTGGCTCAAGATATATGAATAATACTATAAGCGTTGTCGGGTGGGACTTTAAAAGACTTTTACTTTCTAAGTTTGCCAATTGGTATGCTACTACAATTCTTAGACTTAAACATCTTACAGATATAACAAGTGGTTATAGAGTTTATAGCAGAAAATGCTTAGAAGTTGTAGGTTTAGATAAGATTAAATCTAATGGATACGCTTTTCAGATTGAGATGGTTTACAGATGTTATAAAAAAGGTTGTAAGATTGGAGAAATCCCGATCATCTTTTACGAAAGAAATGGGGGGTCTTCTAAAATGAGTAAAAAAATAGCATTAGAAGCTGCTATCATGGTATGGAGGCTGAAGTTTGGGAGAGTATAAAGGATATCAAAATATCTTAATCAAAGAAAAAGAAAGAGGATTAAAAAAAATCGCTAAAGATTTTGCTTATAAAAGTGATTTTCTTTACAAGTTATATATGAGGCTTACAGATATACCTGTAAAAAAATTATCTTCTGTTCCAAACATAAAAAATGCAGATAAAATATTGGATGTAGGCTGTGGCACTGGCAATATTATTGATTATATAAGTAGATTTTTAAACCCTAAAGCAAAATTCTACTGCTTAGATTTAGATAAAAATCCCGTACTTTCTGAGAAAATAGAATTTTCAAAAGGTAATGTGGATGTTGAGGCTTTTCCTTTTAGTGATAATGAGTTTGATATCGTTATATCTTCTTTTGTTATAGAACATTTAAAAAATCCACAAAATCTTTTCTCAGAGGCTTTTAGAACATTAAAGAGCGGTGGTTATTTTTACTGCGTCACTGAATATTATACATCTGTATTTTGCCCTGATGGTTATAATTTTTATTCTGACCCAACTCATGTTAGACCTTGGACCAAAAAAAGTTTTTCTACTTTAGCAGAAATGTGCGGATTTGAGGTTTATAAAGTTGGAATTATCAGATGGTGGGAATATTTGCCTTTATTGCCTATTTTTCCTATTCTTAATTTACTAACTCCAAGTAATTTTTCTTTTATTCCTTGTGAAATCTTTGGAAGAACAGTCTATATAATAGCTAAAAAACCATGAAAATACTTCACTTTATCTACGACCATATAAAAAATCCATGGGTGGGTGGCGGCGGAGCGGTAAGGGTTTATGAAATATATAAAAGACTCTCTGAAAAAGGACATAAAATAACAATCGTTAGCGGCAACTTTCCAAAAGCAGAAGACCATAAAGTCAATGAAAACTTTGAGTATAGATTTATAGGTAATGATAAAAACTACATTTTAAGTACATTTTCATATGCTTTTAAAGCCTACAAATTTTTGAGAGAAAATTTTGAAGATTACGATGTCGTAATTGAAGATTTTGCTCCATGGAATCCGATATTTGCCTACAAACTACAAGATAAAAAACCTGTAATTTTACAGATACATCATAAAACAGGAATCAATATTTTAAAAAGATACAATATTTTTGGACTGCCTTTTTTGTTTATAGAAAATTATTATCCAAAACGATTTAAAAACATTATTTCCGTATCAATCCAAACCTTAGAAAAGTTTAATATCGAAGGAAAGATAATACCAAACGGCATATCATTTACATTAGATGAAAAAGATTTAAATGTTGGAAACTATATTTTATACATTGGTAGGATAGATTTTTTTAATGAGGGTTTAGACTTGCTAATCAATGCAGATATAGAGTATCCTGTAATAATTGCAGGAAAAGGGAAAGATGAAGATAGATTGAAAAATCTAAAGTCTAACTATAAGTACATTGGCTTTGTTGACGAAAAAACAAAGTTAGATTTGATAAAAAATGCTAAATTTTTAGTAATGCCTTCTCGGTTTGAAGGACAGGGAATTGTTGCATTAGAATCTGCATCTATGGGAAAGCCTGTGATAGTCTCAGACATTCCTGAACTTAGATACGTTGTAGAAAATGGATTTGGAATAAGCTTTAAAAATGAAGATATAGAAGACTTTAAAGAAAAAATAAACTATCTTTGGGATAATGAAGATTTAATTTTAAAAATGGGGAAAAAAGGCATAGAATATGCCAAAAAGTTTACATGGGACAAAATAGCCTCTGAGTTTGAAGATTATTTACTTAGAGTTTTGAGCTATCATGCTTAAACATTTTAGCTATTTATCTTTGATGTTTTTCTACGTAAACATTCTTGGTTATGTATTCCATTTTATTGTAAGTAGAAAGCTTGGTCCAGAGCTATACGGCGAATTTATGGTTTTATACTCCCTCATGCTTACAGTTGGTTTTCTATCCAATATCTATCCAACTTTAACCATAAAAGCCGTTTTGGAAAATAAAGAGCAAAAGTATGAGATTTTAAGATTTATCAGAATTATTGCCGGCTTAACAGGGTTAATATTATTTATTGGATTAATAATATCTCTACCATTTATACAATCTTTTTTTAAAATAACTCATAAGCTTGCAATCATAATAGTTGGACTTGTTTGGTTAGTTGTTTTTCTATTAAGTGTAGAAAAGGGCTTTCTGCAAGCTCAAGAGAAGTTTAAAGAATATTCATTTTTAAATTCCTTTGGATTAACAATTCGCTTAATAATAGCTATTTTCTTTATAAAAATAGGATTAAATATTTATGGTGCAGTTGGTTCGTCATTTTTTGCTGAATTGTTAGTGCTGATAATTGTGTTGCTTATTAATAAAAATTTGTTTGGAAAGATAAAAAAAATTCCAATAAAAGATATGCTTAAAACATCTTTCTTATCCGTTCCGGTTGGACTGTTTGTTTATGCGGATGACCTTTTTATCAAAAGAGTTTTTGACCCGACAACCGCCGGCTTATATGCATCTGCATCCATACTTGGAAAAGCTTTGATCTGGTTTTGCATGACTTTATTTTCAGTAATCTTTGTTAAGCTGACAGAAGACAAAACTAATTATAGGAAGTACCTACTTTACTCTCTTGGATTATTCTTAGCTATAAATCTGATAGCTTACGTTGGAACTCTAATTTTAGGAAAACCTATTTTTCTTATGCTTTTTGGAAGTAAATTTTTAGATGCTTACCAATATTTACCCTTTTATATTTTAGCTGTCATACCTTTAATATTTAACTTAGCAATCTTTACATCAAACATAACGTTGGAAAGATTTAAAGCTTTAGTAATAGTAAATTTGGCTTTATACTACCTTGGATTTATTCTGATGAACTTTCACGATGTATATCAATACATTCTATACATATTTCTGTTCCACTTTATCTCTTTTGTGATTAATCTTTATTTCTTTTTAAAGAAATACCAAAATACTCAAAAGATAAAAACATGAGACTATTCCAAAAGTCCAAATCTATTCTGCAGCAGGCGAAGAACCTTAGTCTTTTCATCTTTTACTTACACACTGTGTCAAGACTCTACTCATTTTCTCATCTTCTTTAAAAAAAGAGTCTTCAGCCTCCCGCCTTAGCATTATAAGGAATGGTAAATTTACAAGAATTTTAGAACAACATCAGATGCTCAGAAAATATAAACGTTACATTTCAAATCTTTTCCCAAATTTTTATCGCTTCTTTGCATTCTTCAATGGTTGGAACCAATGCAATTCTAAAATATTGACTTTCACAGGCTCCTTCGCTTATCTCTGTGCTACTACAGAAATTTTCTCCGATAGAAACTATAATACCATTTTCTAACAAAATCTTTGCATAATCTTTTGAAGATATTCCGTTTGGTGCTTTAATCCAAATATAAAAAGTGGCTTTTGGATACAGATATTCAAAACCTTTTTTATCTAAAAATTCCAAAAATAAATCTCTCTTTTCTCTAAAAATCTTGTTTCTTTCAATTACATGGCTTTCATCTTCCCATGCGGTTTTAGCTGCCATTTGAATGAAATCCGGACTTGCAACGCCAAAATTTGCCCTTTCTTTTTTATATAAGCTTATAATCTTTTCATCTCCTGCAACAAACCCAGACCTATAACCAGTCATACCACTTCTTTTTGATAAGGAATGAAAAACTACAACGTTATTCATGCCAAACTGTAAAGCTGAATGTGGTTTCTCTTCAAAATATATTTCTGTATAACACTCATCTGAACATAAAATAATATCGTATTCTTGACAGATTTTTACAGTTTCTTCAAAATAGCTTGCAGGTGCTACTGCTCCGGTTGGGTTGTGTGGATAGTTTATCCAAACAATCTTTGTCTCTTTTAGTATTTCTTTATCAATTTTATCAAGTCTTAGTAGAAAGCCGTCTTCTTCTTTTAGTTTTATGGGCGTTGGAATTCCTCCTGCATACAACGCTCCTCTTTCGTATACTGGATATGCCGGCGTTCCAAAGATGACTCTTTTTTTATCTTCCTCCGGGTCTATAAAAACCAACGGAAAGTGAAAAATTGCTTCCTTAGAGCCTGCAGATGGTATTATTTGTGTATCTGGGTTAAGTTTTACAGAAAATCTGTTTTCAAACCATTTTGAGATTGTATCTCTTAGTTCTTTTCTTCCGGCAACTGATGGATACTGGCTAACTTCCGGAATTGCATTTCTAATTGCATTTCTTATTATATCCGGCGTTGGTTCTTTTGGGTCGCCTGTTCCAAAATCATAAATTTTTATTCCTCTTTCTTTTAGCGATGCTTTAATTTTATTTAATTCTTCCATAGGATAGTTTTTAAGATTTTTTATCGCTTTATTCATTCAAGACTCCTTATATTTTTTTATATTTAAAATTCGCTATATTCATAGGGGCTAAAAATTCAATAAAAATATAAGATTCTTCGCCGGCTGCAGAATGACATCTAAGACAATCCTTCTTTTAATGTTTATCACTTAACATTTCCGTGTCATCCTGAAGACTTAAGTCCAAAGAATCTCATTATCTAAATTTTAAATTTCCAACTTCTCAGCGAAAGTTTTGCTTTAAGTATTATTTTAACATACCAGAGAAATGATATAGACTGTTTCAAAATATTTGTAAATTTGCCTTTCCGTGCCATCCTGAGGCTGAAAGTCGAAGGATCTTCTCTTTTGATTTTTTGATTTAAAAGAAAATTGAGAGATTCTTCGCGTGGCCACAGAATGACAGTGTGGATTTTTAGGGTAGCCTCAAATAATGCTATAATTATTTAGCCTTTTTGAGATAGGGGGAGAGAATATGAAAGCAGTAGTCATGGCAGGTGGATTTGGTACAAGAATACAACCATTAACAAACAGCATTCCAAAACCAATGCTTCCAATTCTTAACAAGCCAATGATGGAACATATTATTAAAAAACTTAAATCTGTCGGCATAAATGAAGTTGTTGTCTTATTATACTTTAAGCCAGAAGTTATCCAGAATTACTTTAAAGATGGCTCTGATTTAGGAATTAAAATAAACTATGTGCTGCCCGATGATGATTATGGAACAGCCGGAGCTGTAAAAAAAGCACAAAAGTATCTTGATGAAAGGTTTATCGTAGTAAGTGGAGATTTAGTTACAGATTTTGATTTTAAAGAAATCATCGGATTTCATGATGCGGTTAACTCTAAATTAACAATCACTTTAACATCCGTTGAAGACCCGCTACAGTTTGGAGTAGTAATTACAGATAAAGATGGAAAAATTCTTAGATTTTTAGAAAAGCCAGGATGGGGAGAAGTTTTTAGCGACACGATAAACACCGGTATTTATGTAATTGAACCAGAGATATTAGATTATATTCCGGATAATATTCCGTTTGATTTTAGTAAAGACCTATTTCCTAAGCTTATGAAAGAAGGAGTCACACTTTACGGATATAATGCGAAAGGCTATTGGAGAGATGTTGGAAATCCAGAGAGTTATAGAGAAGTAAATAAAGATATTTTAAAAGAAAAAGTAAGGATAGATTTTGAAGGTGAAAAACTCGTTTACCCATCCGGTGTTTTATACACGAAAACAAAAGATTTACCGGCAAGTTTAGAAATCGTTGGTAAAGTTGTATTAGATGAGAATGTAAAATTAGAAGATAATATCACACTTGAAAATGTAGTCATCGGCAAAAACTGTCGTATAGGAAAAAATACATACATTAAAGACAGTGTTTTATGGTCGGATGTGAAGATAGGCAGTAGCTGCAGATTTTTAAACTCTGTTATCTGTAATAATAACATTATAGAAAACAATGTAAGAGCCGAGTACGGAGTCATCATAGCAGAAGGTTGTGAGATAAAAGATAATGTAGCGTTTGAGAAAGATGTTATCATTTGGCCAAACAAGCTCATTGAAGAAGGGTCTATCATTAGCAGCAATCTTATTTGGGGTGATAAATGGAAATCTTCACTGTTTGAAGGTGGTAAAGTCTCCGGAAGAACCAACATTGAACTTTCTAACGAAATGGCAGCCAAGCTTGCAGCAAGCTTTGGGTCTATATTACCACTTGGAAAGACAATTTTAATGTCAAGAGACTATCACAGGGCTTCAAGAATGTTAAAAAGGTCTTTCCTTGGTGGACTGCTTGGGTCAGGTTTAAACGTTATAGATTTAAAACTTATGCCACTTCCCGTTATGAGATTTTTACTGTCAAACACTGATGCAATCGGTGGAGTACATTTCAGACAATCTCCGGAAAATCCAACAATCACAGAGATTTTATTCTACGACAACGACGGACTTTTGATAGACACAAATACAGAAAAATCCATAGAAAGAATATTCTTTAGAGAAAGTTTTAGAAGAGTAAATTACAATGAAATAGGTGAAATCAAAGATGAACCGCTGCCTCTGAAGTCTTACAAAGAAAAATTTTTATCGTTGATAGACCAAGAGAGCATTAAAAGTCATAAATTTAAAATCATCGCAGACCTGTTAAATGGTTCTACTTCTATCATATATCCGGATATAGTAAACACAATCGGTATAGAAAACATTATTCTAAATGCTTATTTTGATGAGAAAAAATTGTCTCAAATCTCAACTCTTCATAAAAAATCCGCAGAAGAAATCTCAAAAATGGTCAATGTATTATCTGCTGATATAGGATTTGTAATGTATCCAAACGGTCAAAGAGTGGTAATCATATCAGATAATGGTGAGATTTTGGACAATGAAACAGCTATTTTAATAATACTCTATTTGATAGATAAAACAGTCAATAGACAAGTTAAAGTTTACTTGCCGGTCTATGTACCGGAGGTTATGGATGAGATGTTTGAAAATATAATCGTGGAAAGGGGTAAAACTATCGGTCTAAAATCTAACTTTTTAAAAGATTATTACTTCTTTGGAAATCTTGAAGGAAATTATACATTTACAGATATGTCTTACAGCTTTGATGGTATGTTTGCATCCATTAAAATTCTTGAGATGTTAGGTAAAACAAAACAAAAAATATCAGATATACAAAAAATTATTCCAAACCATTACTTTGAGCATAAAGTTGTATCTTGTCCTATCAATCTAAAAGGAAAGATGATGAGAAAGTTCACAGAAGAAGCAATAGGAAAAGATGCATCTTTTGTTGATGGTGTTAAAATCTTTATAGATAAGAAAACTTGGATATTAATGCTTCCAGACCAGTATGCAGATAGCTTACATCTATATGTCAATTCTGACAAAGAAGAGAAAGCAAAAGCCGTTTTAAATGAGTATATCGATAAGATAAATAAATGGATGGAATAGAAAATGGAAAATATCCAGCCGCACGATTGGTTTTTTAAGCAGATATTTTCCAATCCAAAAAGTGTGAAAACTGTTTTAGATATATTTGCTCCAGATTTAGCAGAAGAAGTACAGCACCTTAACATAGTAAACTCAGAAAAATTTTCTAAAAAATCTAAAAAGTTTTTGCTTGATTTGTTATTCACATGTAAAGTTAAAGACCAAGAAGCATTTATAAGACTGATTTTTGAGCATAAATCTTACATAGATTATGACTTACCATCTCAACTACTACACTACAACGCAGTAATATGGCAAGAAACGACAAAAGAAAAACAATATTATCCACCTATCATTAACATAGTCTTTTATCACGGAGAAAGAAAATGGAACATACCTACAACTCTGCCTGTTTTAAGCAGTAAAAATTTAGAAAAATACAGCTTGAAGTTAAACTATCTGCTTATAGATTTAAATCAAATATCAGATGAAGATTTGAAAAACAGACTATATCAAGATGTATGCACAATTTCAGCATTGCTTGTTATGAAACATATCTTTGAAGACATCCAAAACTTTAAACCGATTTTTAAGTTAATGATCGAATATAAATCAGATTGTCTGTATTTAGCTTTTGACTACATTGTATTAGTAAAAAAGGATATTGAAAAAGTAGAAGAAGTTTTAAAAGAAGTAGCCGGAGGTGATGAAAAAATGATGACTTTAACAGAAAAATGGAAAATGGAAGGTTGGATAAAAGGAAAAATGGAAGGAAAATTGGAAGGAAAATTGGAAGGCAAATTAGAAGCTAAAATGGAGTATTTAATAAAATTAACTCAGCTTAAGTTTGGGACTGTTCCGGAGGGCTTAGAAAAGATTATAAAACAGTGTAACGAGATAGAAGAGTTAGACAAAATTTTCACAAAAGTAGCTTTAGCTAAAAGCATTGAGGAGTTAGAAAATATCAAATGAAAAAACTATACCTCTGTTTTTTATGGCATATGCACCAACCTTGGTATATAGACCCATTTACCCAAGAATTTGAAATGCCTTGGGTGTTTCTACATGCGATAAAAGATTACTACGAAATGCCATGGCTTGTTTCAAGATACAAAAAAATAAAAGCAACCTTTAACTTAGTTCCTTCTTTAATGAAACAACTTCAAATATATTCGGAAAACCCTTCAAGCTGTAAATTCTTAAACTTATTGAAGAAAGAAGTAGATAAAATTTCTGCTACTGAAAAAGACTATCTTCTAAAAATACTATTTAGTGCAAATCTTACCACTATGATAAAGCCAATTCCAAGATACTTTCAGATTTATCAAAAGTATATGACTATTCAAAATTTAACTAATCAAGACTTTTTAGATTTGCAAGTTCTCTTTTTACTGTCTTGGACGGGTAATTATCTTAGAGAAAACAATCATTATATAAAAACTCTTTTTGAAAAAGGAAAAGATTTTACTCAAGCAGAAAAAGAAAAACTCATAAATGTTTTATTAAACTTTTTAAAAGAAATCATTCCATATTACAAAAAACTTGAAAGGGAAGGAAAGATCGAGATTACCACAACGCCGTACTACCATCCAATCTTACCTTTACTTTTAAACATAGAATCAGCCAGAGAATCTAAGCCTGATATCTCTCTACCTAAGATCACAGCAAACTTTAAAGAAGATGCAGTCTATCACGTTAAATCAGCTTTAGATGAGTATCAAAGCATTTTCGATAAAAAACCAAATGGACTTTGGCCGGCCGAGGGTTCTTTATCAAATCAAACATTAGATTTATTCATAGAGCATAAAATAAAATGGACAGCAACAGATGAAGATATTCTTTACAACGTGGCAGGAAAAAGAGATAAGTACAAAATTTACAAGTATAAAGATATTTACATTTTTTTTAGAGATAAATACTTGAGTGATAGCATAGGATTTAGATATCAAAACATGAACGAAAAAAATGCGGTGGATGATTTTATATCCCATTTAAGGTCAATCTATAATTCTTCTCAGCACTGTCAAGTTGTAAGCGTGATTCTTGATGGAGAAAATGCTTGGGAGTTTTATAAAAACAATGGTAAAGATTTCTTCGATAGATTGTACTTTGAAATTTCCCACCAAAAGTGGATAGAATGTATTACATTTTCAGAAGTCTTAGAGAAAAATGTAGAAATTGAAAACTTAGAATCAATAAAAGCCGGCAGTTGGATATACGGAAATTTTACAACATGGATAGGACATCCGGAGAAAAACACGGCGTGGGAGTATCTATCAGAAGCAAGAAACTTTTTAGAATCAGAAAAAGAAAATGATTTATATAAAAAGGCAATAGAATATATCTACATAGCAGAGGGAAGTGATTGGTTTTGGTGGTATGGAGACGACCATTTTACCATCTACGCAGACAAATTTGACCTTTTATTTAGGTCTAATCTAATGAAAGTTTATGATGCTCTTGGCAAAAAGCCACCAGCCAAGCTAAGTAAACCGATAAAACAAACATTCAAACAGCCTATTATAAAAAAACCGAAAAACTATATCACACCAACAATTGACGGAAAGATTACAAACTATTTTGAATGGTTGTTTTCAGGAGAGATAGACCTAACCTTTGATTTATCATCCATGAATACAGAGATTTTAATAGATAAACTTTACTATGGCTATGATAAAGAAAACTTTTATCTCAGATTTGATGCCAGTGTTAATCAGATAAAAAACAATATATTAAGACTAAATTTCATCACAGATAAAGAAATTTCATTCTCCGTGCCGATTTCAAATCAAAAATACACAGATGAAAACGGCGTTGAAGCTGTAAGCGAAAAAATTATTGAAATTAAAATACCTTTAAATCTTTTAAACGAGAAAAAGTTTGAGTTTTATATAGAAATCTTGAAAGATTCTCGGCTTTTACAGAAGCTGCCCGTTTACAGTATAATTATTTTAGACATATCAGAAAATTTTGATTATGATTGGATGGTGTAAGATGGTTAAATTACTATTTGGAATACACTGTCATCAACCGGTTGAAAACTTTTATGAAGTAATCGATGAAGCTATAGAAAAGGCTTATAAACCTTTTTTAAAAATAGCTAAAAAATATCCAAAATTTAAGTTTGCAGCTCACTACTCAGGATGGCTTTTAGAATATATAAAGAATTATAGTAAAGAAACGTTCAAACTTCTTCAAGATTTAGCACTTAACGGTCAGGTAGAATTTTTTAGTGGTGGATACTACGAGCCAATCCTTGCAGCCATTCCATCAGATGATAGAAAATATCAAATTGAGAAGTTGAATAAATTTATCAAAGAAAACTTTGACCAAACACCAAAAGGATTATGGCTTACAGAAAGGGTTTGGGACAGTAGCATCATACCGGATATTGTAAATCTTGGAATTGAATATGTAATTGTAGACGATTATCATTTCTTATCAGCAGGATTCAAAAAAGAAAATCTTTATGGATATTACATTACAGAGTCAAACGGCTACAAGGTAAAGCTTTTTCCAATAGATAAAAATCTTAGATACTTAATTCCGTTTAAAACAGTTGATAAAATAAAAGAATATCTGCATACTTTGCCAAACACTGAAAATCCAGCAGGAATAATTTTTGACGATGGAGAAAAGTTTGGAATTTGGCCAAAAACTTACCAGTGGGTTTATCAGCAAGGTTGGTTAGAAAACTTTTTAAGCGAAATTTCAAATTCAAAGAACGTAGAATTTACCCACTACCAAGAATATTCAGAAAACCAAAAACCACTTGGAATAGCCTATCTTCCTATCACTTCATACCATGAAATGGGAGAATGGAGTCTATTTGCAGAAGATTTTGAAAAGTTTGAAAAATTGAAAGAATTTTTAGAAAAAAACGAAATGAGTCAAGAGTTTGAAAAGTTTGTAAAAGGCAACATCTGGCACAACTTTTTAGTAAAGTATCCAGAATCAAACAGGATACATAAAAGATTTTTAGACTTGTCAATCTCTTACAGAGATTATAAGAAAAATCAAGCTTTTTTAGACAATCTTTTAAAATCTCAATGTAATGATGTTCTATGGCATGGAATTTTCGGCGGTCTCTATCTTCCAAACCTAAGAAACAACGCTTACAGATTTATCATAAAGGCAGAAAAAGAGATTGAAAAAATAACAAAAAAACATAAAAAGGTTGAAGTTAAAGATATTAATTACGATGGATACGAAGAGGTAAAAGTTCATACAGACAATTTAATATTGATTTTTGATAGCAAAGAAGCAGGCCAACTAACAGAGCTTTCAATTAAAGATAAAGAGTTTAACTTTCAAAACACTTTAACAAGAAGAAAAGAAGGATACCATTATAAGCTGCTTCAAACAAATCAATCAAGCAATCATGACGAAGAGGGAATCTCAACAATTCATGAGATGCAAACGACGATAGACCCGGAAAAAGCGAAAGATTTGCTTATTTACGATTGGTACAATAAAAACTCATTTATAGACCATATCACAGATGAAAGCTTTAATTTAGACGGTTTTTATAGATGTAACTTTAGGGAATTTTCGGACTTTGCAAACCAGCCGTTTAATATTGAATACGCAAATGAGGAAATCATTTTTAAACGAGAAGGTGGTATTTACTTAGACAAAAAATATGATTCAACTCTTGTTAAAAAATACTTTATCAAAGGTAGTACTATAGAGTATATTGTAAACCTTACAACAAAATACGAAAATCCTTTAAAATACCTATTAGAATTTAACTTCCATTTTGCCAATTTAGAAGATAGATTTAGACAGCCGACCTATCATGGAAAAAGCAATAAATTTTCTATATTTGATGAGTTTACAAATAAAACCATCGTCATAGAGTCTGTAAAGGATTGTGATATATTTACCTATCCAATCAACACAATCAGCCAATCGGAAAAAGGTGTTGATATTACAAACCAAGGCTTAACCATTGGATTTTTAACAGATTTTCAAAAAGAGCTTTACATAAAGTTTAAACTGTCTGTTTTAGATGGTAGAAAATGAAAAAAGCTATTGTTATTCCGGCAAGGAAAGGTTCTACAAGATTAAAAGATAAGCTACTTTTGCCAGTAAATGGAAAGCCTGTAATTGCATGGACAGTTGAAAACTGTCTTAAAGCAGACTTTCCTGTAATAGTTGCCTGCGATAGTCAAGAATTTGTAGAAATTTTGAGAGATTATCCAATTGAAATTATTCTTACACCATCAGACTTAAAAAGTGGTTCAGACAGGATAGCTTACGCAGTAAAAGATAAAGATTTGGATTATATAGTCAACGTTCAAGGAGATGAGCCGCTAATTGAGCCAGGAGATATTGTCAAGCTTTTTGACCTGTTAAAAGATTCCCCTGTTGCTACACTGTATTATCCAATAGAAAAAGAAGATGATTATTTAAATCCAAACATAGTTAAAGTTATTTCTGATAAAGATGATTTTGCCATCTACTTTTCAAGAAGTCCAATTCCATTTTATAGGGATTTAGATTTTAATCAGATGTTGAAAATACTTAGCCCAAAAAAACACTTAGGCATTTATGGGTATCATAAAAAAGCATTGATAGATTTTTCATACAATCTTGAACCTGCACCAATAGAAGAAGTAG
>Ga0080004_1126771_pt1 | contig 23967 bp, 27 predicted proteins | sample WasSprMetagenome_FD_69207 | JGI IMG/M metagenome (GOLD analysis project Ga0080004, IMG submission 69207) | Sulfidic aquatic microbial communities from Washburn Spring, Yellowstone National Park, USA - WS (SPADES assembly) (version 2) | ecosystem: Environmental > Aquatic > Thermal springs > Hot...
GCGATCGGGTGTGCCAGGCAGGGACCATCGGCACGGGCGCGGAGCGGTGGGATTTCCGCTGGTGCCGGCGAACCGCTAGCCGGGAATCCTGAAGACCGGCCCATCCCGGCAGACAAGCTGGTCGCCGCAGGTGCAGGAGCCGCACACGCCGATGCCACAGCGCATGTAGGCCTCGCGGCTGAGCTGTGCCGGCAGGTGATATTGCCGGGCAAGCGCCTCCAGCGCGTCGAGCATGCCGGCCGGCCCACAGGCGTATAGCGCGTCCGGCCGGAGGCTTGTCAGCAGTTCCTCGACGGCCTGCGGCGCCAGCCGCGGCGGCTGGCCATCGGAGCCGTCATCAGTGCAGGTGTAGACCTCACAGCCGAGCGTGCGAAACTCGTCCACCAGGAGCAGGTGCTGGCGCGATCGCGCCGCCACCAGCACTGCTACGCGCCGGCCTTCCCCTCGCGCGCGCCGCGCCAGGAAGGCCAGCGGCGCCGCACCATAGCCGCCGGCGGCCAGCAAGAGATGCCGGCCCTCCAGCGTAAATCCCTGCCCGAACGGCCCGCGCAGCCACAGCCGATCCCCCTGACTCAGTTGGTGCATGGCCCGGGTGAAGCGCCCGACCTCCGCCACGGCCAGCGTGACCGGCTGGGCGTTCATCAGGCTGAAGGGCTTTTCGTCAATGCCCGGCAGCCAGACCATGACGAACTGGCCCGGCTCTGCAGTCAGCGAGCCGTCCAGCACGAAGCGCCTGACGGCCGGCGTCTCCTGCCGCACCTCGCGGATGGTCATCGGGAGCGGAAGCTCAGGGTTCCATGTGCCGTCGCGCATGTGCCAGTCCTCGAATTTCGTTGAGGGACGCATATCCATGGGAGGCCAGATAGTCCCGCACTTCCGCGGCGATGCGGGAGAAGACCGCCGGCCCACCCTGGATCACTGCTGAGCCGATGCCCACCGCTGTGGCGCCGGCCATGATCATCTCAATCACGTCGCGCCCGCAGGTCACGCCGCCGGTCCCGATAATGGGCACGCGCAGGTGCGCCCACAGGTCGTATACGATGCGCACGGCGATGGGGCGGATGGCCGGCCCGGAGACGCCCCCGACCCGATTGGCGAGGATGGGCCAGCCGCTTTCAATATCGATCACCATGCCAGGGCCGAGGGTGTTGATGGCGGTGAGACCGTCCGCGCCGGCGGCGACCACGGCCTTCCCGATGGCCACCACGTCCGTGACGTTGGGGGAGAGCTTGACCAGCAAGGGGCGGTCACAGACGGCGCGCGCGGCGCGGGTGACCTCCGCCGCGGCATCGGGGTCGAGGGAGAACGGCCGGCCGAACTCCGCCTCCACATTCGGGCAGGAGATATTCAGCTCTACCAGGTCAGGCGGTACCGCGCAGACCCTGCGGGTTACCTCGGCGAACCCCTTCACTGAGTCGGCGAAGACGCTGGCGATGAGCGGGACGCCCAGGGGCTGGAGCCGCCGGCGCGTTTCCCGGAGGATCTCGACCGCCTCGTCAATGCCCGGGTTCGCCAGCCCGACGGCGTTGATCAGGCCCGGCCCCCAATCCAGCACGGTGGGGTTGGGATGGCCGGCGCGCGGCTCCGGCCCGCAGGATTTGCAGGTCACGGCGCCGGCGCCGTTCTTCGCCACCCGTTCCATCAGCTCAGCGGTCGTGCCCAGGATGCCCGAGGCCAGCACCAGCGGGTTGGGCAGGAGCACGCCGCACAGGTTCACGCGGAGGTCGGGCGAGAGCTGTTCAGCCATGTCAGCACCTTTTGGCGCTCGCCGGCGTCAATCCGGCCGTGCCGCAGGAGGATGTCCAGCATCTGGGTCAGGGTAAGCACCGCGTGCAGGCGCAGGCCGCGCGCTGCCAGGTCCTCGCGGCCGCCGGACTGTCGGTCAATCAGCACCACGACGTCCTCCACGGCCAGGCCGGCCTCGGTGAGGGGCTGGATGGCCTCGAACTTGCTGGCGCCGGTGGTGATAAGGTCGTCCAGCACCACTACCCGCTCGCCGGCGTGGTATTCCCCCTCGATGGCCTGGCGGAGACCGTGCTCCTTGACCTCTTTGCGCGGGTAGATCATGGGCCGGCCCGTGCGCAGGGACACCGCCGTGGCGATGGGCAGGGCGGCGTACGGGATGCCGGCGATGCGGTCAAACGTCAGCCCTGCCAGCAGGCGCGCATAGGCGCCGGCGACCTCCTCGAGCAGGCGGGGGTGCGAGGCCAGCCGGCGCAGGTCAATGTATATCGGCGAGACGAGGCCGGACTTCAGGGTGAATTCCCCGAAGCGCACACAGCCGGCGTCGAACAGCCCCAGGGCGATGTGCTCCGCCGGCAGGGAGCCGCGCCGCGCATTGATGCGCTCGCGCAGTTCCAGGGCGGCCTGGCGCGGGTCGGGGGCACCGATGATGCCGCGCGAGGAATTGACGATAAGGCCGAGGCCGTCGGGCCGCAGGCCGGCGTCCAGGCTGGCTTCCAGGTCACCGCCCTGCGCTCCGACGCCCGGCAGTAAGACCCACGTCTGCGGCAATATCCGGCGCACGGCCCGCAGGCGGTCGGGGTAGGTGGCGCCGACAACAACGCCGACGTTGCCGGCACTGGAGAGGCCGGCGACCATCTCCGCCACCCGCTCGAAGAGGGGCTTCCCCTCACAGGAGAGCATTTGGAGCTGTTCCGCGCCGGGGTTGGAGGTGTGGCACAGCACGAACACCCCTTTGTCCCGGTAGCGGAGGAAAGGTTCCAGGCTGTCGGCTCCCAGGTAGGGGTTGACGGTGACCGCGCCGGCGCCCCACACCTCGAAGGCCGCCCGGGCATAGGCTTCGGCGGTGCTCCCGATGTCGCCGCGCTTGACATCCAGGATGACCGGCACCTCGCCGGCGATGTAGTCAATGGTGCGCTGAAGGGCCTGGAGGCCTTCCAGGCCCAGCGCCTCGTAGAAGGCGAAGTTGGGCTTATAGGCGCAGACCAGGTCGCGTGTCTGGTCAATGATGTAGCGGTTGAAGGCGAAGAGGGCATCGGGCCGGCCGCGAAACCGCTCCGGGATATGCTCCATCTGCGGGTCCAGCCCCACGCACACCAGCGATTGATTGCGCAGGGCTGTCTCTTCCAACTGCTGGAAAAACCCCATGGACCTTCTCCTCTGGCTGGATTATGCCTTGCCCAAGACGGCGGCCAGCAGGGCCATACGGATATACATGCCGTTCTCCATCTGGCGGAAGTAGGCCGCACGCGGGTCGTCGTCCACACGCATATCAATCTCGTACACGCGCGGCAGGGGGTGCATCAGGATCATGTCCTTTTTGGCCCTGGACATGACGTCCGGGTCAATCACGTAGTAATCCTTGACCCGCTCGTACTCGTCGGGATCGTCGAAGCGCTCCCGCTGGACGCGCGTCACATAGAGCACATCCACCTCGCCGATGACATCATTCACGTCCTCGAACTCATGATACTTGTGGCCGGACTGGCGGAGCTCCTGCAGGATTTCCTCGGGCATGCGCAGGATGTCCGGCGAGACGAAGTAGAACTCGGTGTCGTATAGGCTGAGCAGGCGGGTGAGGGAATGCACGGTGCGGCCGTACTTCAGGTCGCCGAGCATGGCGACTTTCAGCCCGTCCAGCCGCTTCAGCTCGTCGGCGATGGTGTACAGGTCCAGCAGGGCCTGGGTGGGGTGCTCGCCGGGGCCGTCGCCGGCGTTGATGACCGGTTTGCGCGCCGCCTTGGCCGCGATGGCCGCCGAGCCGATCTCCGGATGGCGGATGACGATGACGTCGCAGTAGCTCTCCAACGTGCGCACCGTGTCGGGGAGCGATTCGCCCTTAGTCACCGAGGAGTAGCGCACCTCGTTGATGGCGATGACGCGGCCGCCCAGGCGCAGCATGGCGGCCTGGAACGATGCGCTGGTGCGGGTGCTCGGCTCATAGAAGAGGTTGGCGAGGATTTTGCCGTCCAGCAGGTTGGCCTTGCCGAAGCGCTTGACCAGGGCGCGCATTTCATCGGCCACGCCCATGATGTAGGTCAGCAGTTGGCGGTTGAACTGCTTCACCGAGATGATGTCCTGCCCGTACAGGCCGTTGTTGACGTTATCCGCCGGCACGGCGGCTTCGCGCGGGTCCTTCATGTCATGCGACTGATACAACATGGTCAACCTCCTTAATTATTGTTTGCGGGTCGTCATATGGTTAGTGTTTGTGCCGGCTCAGCCGGCGAAGAGGTTCCGGCCAAATCCGGCCGGGACAAGCACATTGCCGTCCTCGTAGGCCAGGGTGCCGCGCAAGCGGACGCGCCGCACCCGGCCGCGCACTTTCATGCCGGCGAAGGGGCTCCAGCCGCAACGTGTCTGCAGGCCTTCGTTCCTGATCTCCCATACCGCGTCGGGGTCAATCTCCACCTCGGCGGCCGGCATGGGGAGGTGGTAGATGCGCGCCGGCGCATAGTGCAGGCGCTGTACCACATCCTCCATGCTCAGGCGTCCCTCGCTTACGGCGGTCAGCAACAGGGGGAGCATGGTCTCCAGGCCCGGCACCCCGGGGGGCGGGTTTTCTCCCAGCTTCTCCTGGCGGGTATGAGGGGCGTGGTCGGTGGCGAAGCAGTCAATGACGTCCAGGTTTTCCCACAGCGCGGCGCGGTCCTTTTCGCTTCCCAGCGTCGGTTTCATGAACCCGAAAGGGCCCAGCCGGCCGGCGTCGGCCTCGGTCAGGAAAAGGTGGTGCGGCGTGACCTCGCAGGTAATGGGAGCGCCGGCGGCCTTACTGCGGCGGATGAGCGCGATCTCCTCCGCGCGGCTGACATGGCAGAGGTGGGTGGGCTGGTCATAGGCGCGGGCCAGGGCGATGGCCGCCGCCAGCATGGGGCCTTCGGCGTGGATGGCGATGGGGCCGGGGCCGCGCCAGGTCTGGAAGTGGGCGATCATGGCCGGCAGTTCGCTCATCAGCAGGGGGCCGTAGGTATGGCCCAGGTACATTTTCAGGCCGGCCGCCCGGCGTCCCAGGGCAGAGATCTCGCTGGCGTTGTCCGGGCCGGCGCCAAGGAAAAGCCCGAAATCGCAATGTGCTTTCTGGTCTGCGATTCGGGCTTTTTCCTGCAATGCCGCTTGATGCACTGTCGGGGGGCTGGTATTGGGCATATCCAGCACTACTACGATGCCCCCCGCCAGCGCCGCTCGGGTGCCGGTGGCAAAATCCTCTTTATGGGTCCCTCCCGGGTCCCGGAAGTGGACATGGACGTCGGCGAGCGCCGGCAGGATGATCGTCCCCATACGCTACCGCTCTGCTCCTTATTGGCCGGCCTGTCACAGGGCGCAAAAAAACGCTCAAGAGAAATAGTATCCCTTGAGCGTCGTCGCTATCCATCGAACGTGTGCTGGTGTATTTCGCAAGCCCATGCGCGTGCAGGACATGGCCTGGCCTCACGGCATTTTCGCCTATTATACACCAGATCGAGCCGTCGTCAAATTGCGGGTGTGGGAAAATGCCGCCGGCATCTCCGGCGCAAGACGCTCCATCCCCTTTCATAGCTTCTCATCGCGCTCGTCGGGCGCGCGTTGACCAAAAGGCCGGCGTGGATTACAATGCATCCGGCAATCCTGGGAGATGAGTGAGGAGCGTCCGATGTCGGTGACGCCCATGCGCCGGCAGTATCTGAATATCAAACGCCAGTATCCCGACGCCATCCTGCTCTTCCGGCTGGGGGATTTTTATGAGACCTTCGATGATGATGCCCGCATCGTCTCGCAGGTGTGCGATATCGTGCTCACCTCGCGGCCGGTGGGGGGCGATAAGCGGGTTCCACTGGCCGGCGTCCCGTATCACGCCCTCGAGAGCTACCTGGCCAAACTGCTGGCCGCCGGTTATAAGGTCGCCATCTGCGAGCAGGTCAGCGACCCGAACGGGCGCGACCTCGTGGAGCGGGAGGTGGTGCGGGTGGTGACGCCCGGCACGGTGATTGAGCCGGCCCTCCTGCCGGAGCGGCGCAACAATTACATCGCCGCGGCGCTCCTAGAGGGGGAGCGGGCCGGCCTGGCCTATGCCGATATCACCACCGGGGAATTTGCCACCACCCAGATGGAAAGCCGCGATATCCTCCAGCGCCTGACGGAGGAGCTAGCGCGCCTTCAGCCGGCGGAGCTCCTGTGGCCGGCGGGAAGCGCGTGGCCGGCGGCGTTCCAGACACTTCCCTCGGCCCGCACCGAATATGACGACTGGCATTTCGATGAGGAGACCGCCCGGCGGGCGCTGATGGACCATTTCGGCGTCTCCTCGCTGGCCGGCTATGGCTGTGACGGCCTGCCGCTGGCGGAGCGGGCGGCCGGCGCGCTCCTGCAGTACCTTCAGCATACGCAGAAAGGGGCGCTCTCCCAACTGGCCGGCCTGCACACCTATTCCACCGAGGATTTCATGACCCTCGACCCAGCCACCCGCCGCAATCTGGAGCTGGTGGAGACCATCCGCACCCGCTCTACGGAAGGCTCCCTGCTGGGGGTGCTGGACCGCACGCGCACTTCCATGGGGGCGCGGTTACTGCGGCAGTGGCTGAATCAGCCCCTGCTGGATCGCGCCCGGCTGGAGCGCCGGCTGGACTGCGTCCAGGCCCTGGTCGAGGATGGCCTCCTGCGTGCCAACCTGCGCAAGCATCTGGAGAAAGTCGGGGACCTGGAACGGCTCATCAACCGCGTGCAGATGGGCACCGCGCGGCCGCGTGATTTGGTGGGACTGCGGCGGGGGCTGGAGGTGGTGCCGGAGATCGCCGGCCTGGCGGAGAAGATGCCGGCCGGCTCGGCGCTGGCGGAGCTGATGGCCGGCCTGGATGCCTGCGGGGAGGTGGTGGACCTGCTGGCGCGCGCGGTGGTCGAGGACCCGCCGGCGTTGTTATCCCAGGGCGGCGTCATCCGCGAGGGGTTTCATGCCGAGCTGGACGAACTGCGCCACCGCTCGCGCGATGCCAAGGATTGGGTAGCGCGGCTGGAGCAGACGGAGCGGGAGCGCACGGGCATCAAGTCGCTGAAAGTGGGCTATAACAAAGTCTTCGGCTATTACGTGGAGGTGACGCGGCCGAACCTGCACCTGGTGCCGGCGGACTACATCCGCAAGCAGACGCTGGCCAACGCCGAGCGCTTCGTCACGCCCGAGCTTAAGGAGTACGAGGCGCTGATCCTGCATGCGGAGGACCGCATCCTGGAGCTGGAGGCAGTGCTCTTCAAGGAGGTTTGCGAGCGGGTGGCGGCGGAGGCCGGCCGGGTCCTCGACACGGCGCGCCGGCTGGCGCAGTTGGATGTCCTGGCGTCGCTGGCAGAAGTGGCAGTCGCCCACCGCTATGTGCGGCCGGAGATCGCCGAGGATGATGTGATTGACATCCGCGCCGGCCGGCATCCCGTGGTGGAGGTCACCCTGCGCGACCATCCCTTTGTGCCCAACGACGTGTATCTCTCGCCGGAACAGCAGATTATCATCCTGACGGGGCCGAACATGAGCGGGAAATCCACGTATCTGCGCATGACGGCCCTGATCGTGTTGATGGCGCAGATCGGATCCTTTGTGCCGGCGGACGCCGCACATATCGGCCTGGTGGACCGCATTTTCACGCGCATCGGTGCGCAGGATGAGATCGCCGCCGGCCAGTCCACCTTCATGGTGGAGATGATCGAGACGGCCAACATCCTGCATCACGCCACGCCGCGCAGTCTGGTCATCCTCGACGAGATCGGGCGCGGCACGAGCACGTATGACGGCATCTCCATCGCCTGGGCGGTGGTGGAGTACCTCCATCATCATCCCAACCTGCGCGCCAAGACCCTGTTTGCCACCCATTATCATGAGCTGACGGAGCTGGCAGAGCGGCTTCCGCACGTGCGCAATTACAACGTGCAGGTCACCGAAGTAGGGGATCAGATTGTGTTCCAGCACCGCATTGTGCCGGGTGGGGCGGATAAGTCCTACGGCATTCACGTGGCACAGTTGGCCGGCCTGCCGCGCGCCGTGGTACAGCGGGCGCAGGAGATACTGGAGCGGTTGGAGCGCAACGGCACACGGGCGCCGGCGGCCGGCGTGCGCGAGCCGCCGGCGAGCCAGCTTCCTCTCTTCACCCTCACGGACCCCATCGTGGAGGAGCTGTTACAGCTTGACATCAATACCATGACGCCGCTGGAAGCCCTGAACACGCTGTATGCCCTGCAGAAGCGGGCACAGTCCAGGGGGAAGCGATGACGGCACGCTTTGAGCTTTCCGCCGGCGGGGTCGTTCTGCGAAGGGGGCCGGCCGGCGGTTGGGAGGTGGCGCTGATACGGGTGCGCTTTCCCGACGGTTCGGAGCGCTGGGCACTGCCGAAAGGGCTGGTGGAGCGCAAGGAGCCGCTGGAGCAGGCCGCCTGCCGCGAGGTGCGCGAGGAGACCGGCCTGGAAGTGGAGATCATCCGCCGGCTGGAGCCGCTCGAGTACTGGTACTGGTGGGAGGAGGGCGGCCAGCGCGTGCGCGTGCACAAGAAGGTTTATTTCTTCCTGATGCGGGCAGTCGGCGGGGATGAGCGCCGGCACGACGCTGAGGTCGAGGAGGTGCGCTGGTTCCCGCTGGAGGAGGCGCCGCGCTGGGCGAGCCATGCCAACGAGCGCAAACTGCTGGAGCGCCTGGCCGGCTCGCCCGAAGAGCTCCCGGGGGAATAAGGTCAGAGGGCCGGCGAGTTCCTCTGCCCCTCGCGGGCCTTCTGGCGGGCGGCATGGATGAGCTCCTGCTTCAGGTTCCACAGCCCTTCGGACAGCGAGACGTGGTACACGTGCGGGTTGACCAGGCGTTTGACGCCGGCGTCCAGGCGTTCCACATCGGCGCGCCGCAGGGCGCGGATTTCCTCCAACGACGGCAGTTCGTAGACCAGCTTGCCGTCCACCAGGATGTCCACCAGCAGGGGCTCGATGCCGGAGATTTCATCCTGTGTCAGCACGCGCCACTTTTCCGGGTCAGACGGATGGTGCAGGAGCAGGCGGGCGGCGGAGCGGGGGTCCTCGTGGGCCAGGCTGAGCAGGTCAGCAGTAGCCTTGCCGCGGCGGTCGTAGATGCGCCAAACGCGCTTTTCCCCGGGGTTCAGCGTTTTGTCCGGGGTCTCGGATATTTTGATGGCCGGCTCCCAGCCGGCGCGGTTGCGCACCGCCACCAGCTTGTAGACGCCGTCGAGGGCGCTGTGGCCGTGGGAGGTGATGAGGCGGGTGCCGACGCCGTACGTAAGCCGGCGGATGAGCCGCTCCGGGTCCACACCGTAGCGGGGCGCCTCATCGCGAATCTGCGTGATGATCTGCCAGATGACCAGCTCGTCCAGGTTGCTGGAGAGCACGATGGTGGTGTTCGGGAAGCCGGCCTCGTCCAGCATTTTGGCGGCCTGGATGCTGAGGTAGGCCAGGTCACCGGAGTCCAGGCGGATGCCCACCGGCTCATGACCTTTGCGGCGCAGTTCCTCGAAGACGCGGATGGCGTTGGGCACGCCGCTCTCCAGCGTGTTGATGGTGTCCACCAGGAGGATGCAGTCATCGGGGTACACTTCGGCGAAGGCGCGGAAGGCATCCAGCTCGCTGGCCCCGAGGGCGATGAAGGCCTGCACCATGCTGTGGGCATGCGTGCCCTTGGGTGGATAGCCGAGCACGTGGGAGATGCCCACGTTGGAGGTGAAATCCGCGCCGCCGATGAGGGCAGCGCGTGCGCCGGCATTGGAGCCGCGCTCTGGCCCGCGCCGCAGGCCGAATTCCATCACGACCTGGACGCCACAGCTTTCCCGCACCCGGGCGGCTTTGGTGGCGATGAGGGTCTGAAAGTTCAGGAAGTTCAGCAGGGGCGTCTCCAGCAGTTGCGCCATGGCCAGCGGCCCTTCGACCACGGTGAGGGGGACGTTCGGGTGGACGACTCGGCCCTCGGGGATGGCGCGGATGGTGAGGTAGTCCATGGGCCGCCGGCCGGCGAGCCAGCGCAGGAAGTCCTCGGCGAAGAGGGGCTTGCCGGCGCGGCCTCTCTGACTGCGCAGGCAGGCGATGTCCTCATCGCGGAAGCGGGCTTCTTCCATCCAGTCCAACAGCCACTGCAGGCCGGCGTTGATGCAGAAGCCGGCCTGATGGGCGCCGTAGTCCGGATAACTGCGGAAGAAATGCTCGAACTGGGCCGGCTTTTCATGCAGGCCGGCGCGGTAATATAACTGCGCCATGGTGAGCTGATACTCGTCGGTGAAGAGGATGCCCTCTGCAAGCTGACGCTGTGCCGCTTTCATAAATGCTGGACCTCCACCATTTTGTCAGGCGCATTATAGCGCATTCGGAATTTTGTGCGAAACAGCAGGGGATACAAGGGTATGGAATTTGCATTACTGCTGACGGATGAGAGCAACATCACACCGGTGTCCAGGGAGTCCCTGATAGGGTCTCTGCCGGCAGTGGGCACGGACAGCGCCTTCAGCGAGGCCCTGCGCCGGCGCATCTTGGAGAGCGGCATCAAGGTGGTGGCCGTTGACGATGACCCCACCGGCTGTCAGACGGTGCATGATGTCCCGCTCCTGCTCGAGTGGACGGTCGAGGCGCTGGAGGAGGGTTTGTGCGATCCTGCGCCGGCGCTCTTCGTGCTGGCCAATACGCGTGCCATGCCGCCGGCGGCCGCCGCGGATGTCAATCGCCAGATCGCGCGCCGGCTGAAGGAGGCGGCCGGGCGCACCGGCCGGCGGTTCGTGGCGCTCAGCCGCAGTGATTCCACCCTGCGCGGCCACTTCCCGCTGGAGCCAGATATCCTGGGCGAGGAATTGGGGCCGTTCGATGGGGTGCTGATCGCGCCCTGTTTCTTCGAGGCCGGCCGGTACACCGTGCACGGCATCCATTGGGTGGCGCAGGGGGATATGCTGGTGCCGGCGGCCCAGACCGAGTTCGCCCGCGATCCGGCGTTCGGGTTCTCCCATTCGTACCTGCCGGCGTGGGTGGAGGAGAAGACCGGGGGGCGGTGGCGAGCGTCCGACGTGCTGGTGCTGGACGTGGGGCGGGTGCACGCAGAGGGGCCGGCGTATGTGACGGAGCGGCTGATGGGGATAGAGGACGGCCGGCCGGTGGTGGTGGATGCGGTGGAATATGCGGACCTGGAGCAGGTGGTCGCCGGCCTGCTGGAGGCGGAGGCTCGCGGCAAGCGCTTCCTGTACCGCACAGGGGCGTCGTTCCTGCGGGTGCGCGCCGGCATCGCGCCGCGCCCCTTACTGACGCGGGAGGAACTGCTGGACGCGCCGGCGCCGGCAGTGGGGCTGGTGGCGGTGGGGTCGTTTGTGCCGCGCAGTACTCGGCAGTTAGGGCGCCTGCTGGCCTGGCCGGCGGCGGCCGGCGTCGAACTGCCGGTGGAACCGCTCCTCACCCATGAGCGAGAAGCGGTGATCGCCCGGGTGGTGGAGGCGGCGTGTGAGAGCGCCTTCGCCGGCAACGTGCCGGTGATCTACACCAGCCGGTCACTGCGGGTTGGTGGGTCGCCGGAAGAGAGCCTGGCAATCATGGAGAGCGCATCGCTGGCCCTGGTGGAAGCGGTGCGGGGAGTGCTGTCTCGGGCGCCGGCGGATTTCGTCGTCGCCAAGGGGGGCATCACCTCGCATGAGCTGGCACAGCGGGCGCTGGGGGCGCGCCGCACGCGGGTCTTGGGCCAGATCGCGCCCGGGGTGCCGGTCTGGCACATCACGCGAGCGGGCGAGGAGAGCCGCGCGCTGAAGCTCTCGCCGGGCGCGCCCTATGTGGTCTTCCCCGGCAATGTGGGGGATGAAGGGACCCTGCTGGACGTGGTGCGGTTGCTCCGCGGCGAGCCGGCCGGCTGATGGTCAGCCGGCGGACCCCGCCATGGCGCGCAGGGCGGCTACGGCGCGCTCCACGCTTTGGGCCGGCGTGACCTTCATCTGCACGTCCACGATGCGGCCCTCTTCGTCAATGATGAAATGGCTCCGCACGATGCCCATGACGGTGCGGCCGTACATCTTCTTCTCCCGCCAGGCCCCGTACCGCTCGGCCACCTGATGATCGGCGTCCGAGAGCAGGATGAACGGCAGTTGGTATTTGTCCCGGAACAGCCGCAGTTGTTCCACTGGGTCGGGGCTGATGCCCACGACGACCGCGTTCAGCCGGGCGATCTCGTCGGATTCGTCCCGGAATCCGATGGCGTGCTGGGTTCAGCCGCTGGTCATAGCCTTGGGGTAGAAATACAGGATGACGCGCTTGCCGCGCAGGTCGCTCAACCTGACGGTACGGCCGTCCGGGTCGGGCAGGGCGAAATCCGGCGCCTGGTCTCCGATGCGGACCATGGTTTTCCTCCTTTCGCATGGTGCATGTTCGCTCAATAACTTACATCCGTGAGCGCGGAACCACCGATGAACTCCCGCAAGATGGAGGTTTCGGGCACCTGTTCCGGGCCGGCGCCCTCGAACCAGCTCAAGAAGGCCAGCAGGCGCGAGGCCTCGATATATTCCATGGTCTGGGATGGAGCGATCTGGCGCAGAAGCGGCTCGACGAAGGGCTTCAGCACGGCCAGCTCGTACAGCAGGGCGGAATTGAACATCACGTCGGCGTTTTCCTGATAGGGGTAGATGTAGAGCCGTTCGCCGCGCCGCACCTTTTCCCAGCCGGCGATGGTCTGCTGGGCATTGTAGCCGCGGAACTGCGCGTCGCGCACGATGCGCCGGATGAGCCGGGTGTCGGTGGTGGGGATGCGGTTGTGGCAGTCCAGGTTGAGCTGAGTCAGCGCCGAGACGTAAATGCGGAAGACCTGCTCGGGCGGTATATGGGGCACAAGCCTGGGGTTCAGCCCATGAATGCCTTCCACCAGGACGATGTGATCGGGGGTGATGCGCAGGCGCCGGCCCGCTTCCCGCCGGCCGGTGTGAAAGTTGTAGCGCGGCGTGAGCACTTCCTCGCCGGCGAAGAGCGCCAGGAGCTGGCGGTTGAACAGCTCCAGATCCACCGCCTCCAGGGCCTCGAAATCGTACTCCCCCTTCTCATCGCGCGGGGTGTGCTCTCGGTCGAGGAAGTAGTCGTCCAGACCGAGGGAGACCGGGCGCATGCCGGCGGCCAGGAGCTGGATGGCCAGGCGCTTGATGAAGGTCGTCTTGCCGGAGGAGGAAGGGCCGGCGATGAGCACCAGCCGCGGCCGGCGCGCCGCGATCTGGCCGGCAATCTCGGCGATACGCCTCTCATGCAGGGCCTCGGCCACCAGGATGACCTCCCGCAGTCTGCCCGATCGGGCCGCATCGTTCAGCGAGGCCACGTCGTCAATATTCATGGCGCGCATCCAGTCCAGATGTTCGCGGAACACGGCGGAGAGCCTGGAGGCGCCGGCCGGCTCGGTCAGCTCACGCGGCCGGTGCCGGGTGGGAAAGAGGAGCAGGAACCCGCCCTCCGCCGGCCGCAGGGCAAAGGGATGCAGTGGGCCGGTGGAAGGGGCCATGTAGCCGTAGAAGTAATCGTACACGCCGCGCAGGGAGTAAATCGAGAGGTTCTGGCGGTCGCCGGCGTACCCCTGGAGCAGGCGCACCTTATCCGTATAGCCCTGGCGCTGGAAGATGGCGATCGCCTCGGAGATCGGGACGACATGCTTGAGGATCGGCTCATCGGCCTCGACAATCTGGCGCATGCGCTCCTCGAGCTGGGCGAGTTCGGCGGTGGAGAAGGGCGGCCGGCCGGCGACCTCGCAGAAAAAGCCGCCGGTAGGGATGGAATGGTCCACCACGATGGTGGCTTCCGGGAAAAGCTCGTGGGCGGCGGCGACCAGCACAAAGGTCAGCGAGCGCTGAAAGATGCGCAGGCCGTCGCTGGTCTGCATGGAAAGGGGCTGGACGGAGGAATCCCAGGACAGGGTATGGGAAAGCTCGCGCAGTTTCCCGTTGACGATGGCGGCCATGATCGGGACGTCATCGGCCGGCAGGGCGGCGCGGATGAATTCCCCGACGGGAGTGCCAACCGGGCCTTCGAAGATGCGGCCGTCGGGGAAGCGGGCCTGGACGGTGCGGCGCGGTCTGGCCGGCCGGATGCGCGCATCTGAAGTTTTCTGGGTCTTGGTCATGGTTGGACGCTCCATTTCTATCTGGCTGGTTGCATTATACCGCGATTTTGCCAAACGGCCATGCCGGCGTTTTTAACCATCCCTTAACCAGATATCTGCTTCCGGCTATTGACGAAACGGCGCAGTGGGTGTAGATTATAGCCAGGCCGGCCGATGGCGCTTCCGGTTCCTTTGACCCCCAGGTAGGGGCCTCTGTCACATAGGATGTCCTCCATCGCCGAGGGAGTATCGGGCAGTAATGTCGTCCCAGGCGTCGTTGAACAGCGCTTTCTCTCAAGGGAGATTATGGCAAATCATGCGGCCAGCCAATGGGAATCGGTAGCGGTGGGGAGAGATTGTCCGCCGAATGATTATTGGTGGGTGGTGTTCACCCAGCCCCATAAAGAGCAGATGGTGGAGGGAGTGCTGGCATCTATGGGGCTGGAGACGTTCCTGCCCATGATCCGGCCGGCGCACATTCGGGCGGACCGCCGGCCGTGGAAGCCCCTCTTCCCGCGCTATCTCTTCGTGCGCGCCGTCCTGTCGAAGGTGCCGCGTTCTCGGCTGGAGTGGCTGCCGGGCGTGAGCGCGCTGGTGAGCTTTGGCGGCGAGCCGGCGCGGGTGCCCCAGGGCGTGATTGATCTACTGCGCCGGCGGGTGGAACTGCTCAACCAGCACGGCTACGGCTACATCGCGCCGGGGGAGCGGGTGCGCATCACCAGCGGCCCCCTGAAGGACCTGGAGGCCATCTTTGAGCGGCCTATCTCCGACGCCGGCCGGGTGCGCATCCTGGTCCATATCCTGGGCCGCCTGTCCGCCTGTGAGGTGGATATCGAGGTGCTGGAGCCGGCCGGCGCCGCCGGGCTGTGACCCCTTTACCCCGCGGCATGCTATCGCCTCGCTTGTTCTCCTCCCGTGGGCCTCGCCCATGGGAGGTTTTTTGTGCGCCATGATTTGCACGGTTCACAGGGAGCGGGTATAGTGTGGAAGATGGTCTGGCAATCATGCCTGAACGGAGGTCCTGGCAATGCGCATCGTCACCCTTGGAGAAGCTATGATCCGGTTATCCCCGCCCGATCATATGCGCATCGAGCAGACCAGCGTCTTCGAGGTGCAGGTCGGCGGCGCCGAGCTGAATGTGGCCGCCGGCGTGGTCCGCATGGGATACGAGGCGGAGTGGATCAGCGCCCTGCCGCAGACGCCGTTGGGCCGGCTGGTGCACAACGCCGTGCGCGGGATGGGAGTGGGCACACGCTTCCTGGTCTGGAAGCCGGAGGGCAGGGTGGGGCTGTATTTCATAGAGCACGGGGCGTCGCCGCGTCCCAGCCGGGTGGTGTATGACCGCGCCGGCTCTTGTGCCAGCATGCTGGGGCCGGCGGATGTGGATTGGGCGAAGGCCTTTGCCGGCGCGGCGCTGTTTCACACCAGCGGCATCACGCCGGCGCTGAGCGACTCCGCGGCGCAGGCAGTGGAGGCGGCACTGCGTGCCGCCAGGGCGGCCGGCCTGCGCGTGACGTATGACTTGAACTACCGCGGCAACCTGTGGCCGCCCGAAAAGGCGCGCCGCGTGCAGGAGCCGTTCATGCAGTATGTGGATGTCCTCATCACTTCGGAGGCCTGTGCGGAAGTGGTGTTTGGGGTGCGGGAGGCCCCGCCGGAGGCGCGGCCGGACCTGTACCTGGGACTGGGCATCTTCGCGGCGCTGCGCGTGGCACGGGAAGTGATCCTCAAGGTAATCGAGGTGAGCCAGATGGAGCAATCGCCTTTGTTCGACGGCATCCGGGAGAAGTGGATCGACCAGGGCCTGCAGCGGGGATTGCAACAGGGATTGCAGCAGGGGTTGCAACAGGGATTGCAGCAGGGATTGCAACAGGGCTTGCAGCAGGGCTTACAGGAGGGCCTGCAGCGGGGCCGCCGCAGCGGTTTGGTGGAGGCGGTACTGGAGGCTCTGGCGGAGACGGTGGGGGAGTATCCCCGGGACCTGCCTGGCAGGCTGGAGCGGGTGGAGGACCCGGCGGTGCTCAAGGCGCTGCTGAGGAAGGCGGCGCGGGCGGGGAGCCTGGAGGAATTCACGGCCTTCCTGGCAGAGGTACTCGGCTCGCACAACTGAAGCGCTTTGCTTCTGGTCCGTTCAAGCCGGCCGGGAGGTTGCGCCCGGTGTTATTGCCGGCCCGTCACACCCGATGCTATTCGCCGGAAGGCCGGGCTGGAGCAGGCCCGGGAGAACCACCGCCTGGCCAGCTTGCGCTACGAGGTGGGCGTGGGCACCGGCCTGGAGGTGCTGCAGGCCTCGGAGCAGTGGCTTTGCGCATCGAGTCCCAGTACGTGGAGGCCCTGTTCAACTACCACCTGGCGGTCGTGGCCTTCGAGACCGCCAAGGTGGCCCCGGTTTTTTCTGTTTTTGTCATTCGAAAAAGTTGACCACTTGATCGCCTAAAACCTAAAAGTCGACCACCTTATAGGCATGTTTCGCTAGCGGTACGGCTTGGTATGGGGTGCCGCGTCTTGACGCGCAGAAGGTCGGGGGTTCAATTCCCTCCCCGCCCACCAGGAAAATTAAGGCTTCCGGGCATCGGACCGGAAGCCTTGTCGCGTTTCTGACAGTAGTGTAGAGTAGTTTGCGCACGAACTTTTTCTCAGGAGGAGGGCCGCCCCTGGGAGCAGCCGGCAGGGCCAGGGTCACGCTTCGGCGGCCTTCGCCCCCCCGACCACGGTGGAAAGGAGCGCAAGGAGCAGATCCCGGGCCTCGAGAATCTCCAGCAGCACCGGCTCGCCCTCGGCGCTGAAGTGCACGATGATCTGCCCCGCTTCCTCCGCATGGTCAATGGCCTTGTCAGAAAGCTCGATCAAGAGCGCGTCCACGTCCTTGCTATACAGGATCCTTCTCATACCTTCTTCTCCCGGGGTATAGCGTGATTACCAGTATGTCCTGCCCTACATCTTCATAAACCACCCGCAGGACGTGGGCGGTGTCCAGAGCCCTTTGGGCCACTTTCCTTTTGGCACGCGCCAGTTCTACCCTGTCTGGACTTCGGAGACAGAGTTCTACCATCTCTTCGGTCACAGTGAAACCGTGGGCGTTGAGGACCGAAATCTTTGTTCGCGCGTGGTCCGTATACCGAATGTGCACGGGCCCCGCCCCTTGAAGGCGGCCTAAAGGTTGGCTTGCTTGAATGATACTATATCATGCCGGACGGAGGCTGCGCAAGCTTTGCGGGGTCATGGGTTTTCGTCATTCCCCAACGTGGGCCGCCGGAGCCCGATGAGGTGGTACAATAGAGGTGGCCAGAAGGACGAGATGGTAATGCGAAGGGGGAACGATGTCCGATGGCTGTGCCGCGCCCTTGCGGGCCTTCAAGGTCGCGGGGTGCGCACCGTTAACCACCGCCGGGCAACACGAGGAATCCTGCGGTGGCGAAGTGATGGTCGAAGGCGAAGGCTTCCTGAAGCCCGGCCCGTTGCATCACCGTGAAAGAAACGGCATCGGTCAGGGAAAATGCCTGGTCGCGGAATCTGCGCAGGAGCTCCACGGCCGCCCACGTGGTCTCCTGGTCCGCGTAAACCACCTTCACCTTGAGGGACGAATTGACCCGTTCCCACCAACCCAGGGCCACCTCGAGCCCGCAGTCCAGCCGCAAAAGAATGTAGGTCTCGGCCGCCACCAGATTGGTGGTGAGGAACTGGTTATACTGTGCAAAGGCCCTGCGGTAGAAGGGAGCGGCTGCGTTGTGGTGCTGGTCGCGCCGGTTGGTCACGGCCACCCAGGCCGAGGTGTCCACGAACAGGGCCTTCACCTGGTGCGGGACTCCTTTTCCCGTGCGGCGAGGTAATAATCGTGCCTGGCGGCCAGATCCGGCGTGCTGCCTTCACCCAGGCCGACGATCTCCAGGGCCGGGTCTGCGGCTCCCAGGTCCCGGGCCAGCCCCTCGCGCAGGTACCTGCGGACCAGCTCGGACCGGGAGGTTTTCTGGCGGCGCGCCGCCAGACGAAGCTGTTCGTACAGGGCCCTATCCAGGTGCACCTGCAGCGGGATTTTGCTCATGAAACACCCTCACCACCAACGCAGTTTCATGTGTCAATCTTACATGAAGACGGAAAGAATGTCAAGCCGGCACATCCAAGGATGGTCACTCGTCTGCTCATTTTCTAGGAGGGGCACCTCGGCAATGGGCCGGCCCGCGGCGCGAACAAACCCTCCGCGGTGGCAGGGCCGTCTTCCAAACGGTAACGCTCGTAGAGCGCGCCGGTATCCAGAAAAAGGTCTCCATGCGGGCTACCGTTCCTTCCGCGGTTGCCGTACCCTCGGTAGCCTTTTCAGGTGCAGGCCTTCGATGGCCATGCCGCGTTCTCTGGCGCCACGATTTCAATGTCGTTAAGAATGGCCTTGGGCGTCCAGATCGGCGGTAATGCGCGACGCTATGTCCAGGGAATCGTCGGGAACGCCCGCCCGCAAGCGGATGTAAGGAAGGTCGCCTTCCGGGCGGTAACCGATCTTCGTGATGGTCTTCCCTTCCAGGACCAGGACGCTTGGAGCAGTTCTTTGCGGCGCGGCTCCAGCTCAGCTTGGCCGGCTTTTTCGTTGCGCAGGCCCCGGCAAAGAAACATGGGACGGCGGGGTCAGCTGGCTGGTTTCTAAGGAACGCTGGCGAACGCGACGCACGGCCACCACCACAGCCGGGGCTTCCCGGATCTCGTAGTAGCCTTTGTAGGGCAGGAATCGCGACAGCAGCATTCTGTACACGTGGCGGACTTTCCTGCCTTCAAGCACGATCGGGACGCGCATGTGAATGCCGGCAAACCGATGCAGCTTTTCCTCCGTTTCGGCGAGGATACGGCTTCCCAGGCCGGGGACCACCGGCTGGCGAGCCTGCGCTACGGGGTGGCCGTTGGCACCGGCCTGGAGGTGCTGCAGGCCTCGAAGCAGCTCTTGCGCATCGAGTCCCAGTACGTCGAGGCCCTGTTCAATTACAATCTGGCGCTCCTGACCTTCGAGACCGCCAAAGTGGCGCCGGTCTCTGGCCTCTCGGCCGGGACCTCCACGAGCGGCAGCTCCTCGACCTCTACCCGGTAGGGCACGGGCGGCTGCGGGCGGGAAAGGAGGCTCAGGAGGCCAGGGTCCGGCTCGGCCCATCCTGCGCGGCCGGGCCCTTCGCCTTATTGCGGCTCAGGACGGACCGGGTCTCCGGACGCGGATGCGGGTACGCGAAGCGGTTACGATGCAGCCCCTTGCCAGCGCATCGCCGCATTGTACCAGTATGCGGTCAAGCAAGGCGACTCTCTCGTTGAAGGGGAGGTCCGGTAGCCTTATGATACCGCAGTGGGGTTGCCCTTTCGCTACGGCCAGTTCTCCGAAATCCTTGTCTACTGTGATGATGACCCGTTCTTCCTCCCAGGCCCAGGCAACGACATCGCTGTCGCCTAACGAAGGGCTTCGGCGGCGCACCTCTGCCACGTCGTGCCCGCGACGCTCAAGCCAAGGCCGCAACCGCCCGCCTGCGCACACGTCGAGCAGAAATTTCACCGGGCCACCTCGATATTGACCGGCTCTATGCTGGTCTGGGCGACCAGGGCGCGGGCGTAAGCGAGGCAGGCTTTGATGTCTTCGGGCTCCAGGTCGGGGAAGTCCGCCAGCAGTTCCTCGGGCGTGACTCCCTGCTCCAGCAATGCCAGCACGTTTTCCACCTTGATGCGGAGATTGCGCACGGTGGGCTTGCCCCCGAAGATTTCCGGATTAACGGTAATCCTGCGCAGCAGTTCGGCACCGTCCACTTGTTGATCCCCCCATCCTATTATACCACATGCGGCCTCCCGGAGCCCGCCGCATTTGGTACGGGGATTCCAGGCTGCACCTTCACGAGCCGGCCGGCCCAGATTATTGACGTGGAGAAGGCGGAGATCAACCTGGAGAACACCAGGAACCAGGTGGCCCTGGACCTCACCCGGGCCTACCTCAACGCGCTGGCCGCCGGCAAGGTGTCGCAGTCCCTGAAGGCCGGGCTGGAGCAGGCCCGGGAGAACCACCGCCTGGCGAGCTTGCGCTACGAGGTGGGCGTGGGCACCGGCCTGGAGGTCCTCCAGGCCTCGGAGCAGTGGCTTGCGCATCGAGTCCCAGTACGTCGAAGCCCTGTTCAACTACCACCTGGCGCTGCTGACCTTCGAGACCGCCAAAGTGGCGCCGGTGTCCGGCCTCTCGGCCGGGACCTCGCCTGGCAGCGCCTCCTCGGCCTCCGCGACGAGCGCAGCCCGCTAAAGCCGCGGCGCACCCTGTCGGGCGCCTGGTGCCAAGAGGCCCGGGGCGCCAGGAGCGGGGACGGCTGCAGGCAGCGGAAGCTTCGGAAACGGCAAAGGTCCGGCGCGGCGCATCCTGCCCGACCGGACCTTTCCCTTTTTGGGGGCGGGGCTCCCCGCACGGGCGGGACGGACCCCGTCCTCCTTGCCGGAAAGCACTGATGTGGTGTAAACTGAGGATAAAGGACCTTTGAGGTTGGGGCGGAGGTGTCCGGTGGCGCAGGAAATAGACCTGGTATTCAAGGTCCTGGCGGCCAGGTACGCGGCGGACTTTGTACTTTTCGTACGCGGCAAAGCGGTGAGCGAGGTACGGCGGGTGGAAAAGGAAGCCGTGGCCACGCGGCGGGAGACGGACCTGCTGTTCCACGTGCGGGAAAACGGCGACGAATACCTCATGCTGATGGAGGTACAGACGCGGCCGGACCCGGAGATGGCGCGGCGCTTACTGGAATACACGGCCCTGCACCACCGGGCCTACCGCCTGCCGGTATACCCGGTGGTCCTCAACCTCACGGGCTGTCCGGCCCAGGGGGAGTACGGCTTCGAGTGCCTGGGAGAGCGGGTGGTGAGCTTTTGGTACCGGCAGATCAACCTCACCGAGGTACCGGGGGCGGGGATCCTCAGGGGAGGACCGGTGGGCCTGATACCGCTGGTGCCCCTGATGCGGCATGAGGAGCCGGAAGAGGAAGTGCTGCGGGCGTGCGCGGAGCGGGTGCGGGAGGCCCCGCCCGAAGCGCGGCCGGACTTATACCTGGGCTTGGGCCTGTTCGCCTCGCTGCGCGTGGCGCGGGAAGTGATTCTCAAGGTGATCGAGGTGAGCCAGATGGAGCAATCGCCCTTGTTCGACGGTATCCGAGAAAAGTGGATCGACCAGGGATTGCAGCAGGGATTGCAGCAGGGATTACAGCAGGGACTGCAGCAGGGATTACAGCAGGGATTGCAGCAGGGTTTACACCAGGGCCGCCGCCGCGGCCTGGTGGAGGCGGTACTGGAGGCCCTGGCGGAGACCGTAGGAAACTACCCGCAGGAGCTGCCCGGCAAGCTGGAGCAGGTAGAGGACCCGGCGGTGCTCAAAGCGCTGCTGAGGAAGGCGACGCGGGCGTGCAGCCTTGAGGAATTCACGGCCTTCCTGGCCGAGGTGCTTGGCTCGCAGAACTGACGTTCTTCGCCCAAGGGTCCCCTGCGATTTCCAACTTCGCGGGGGGGTGGCAGGAGGCGTTTTCGCCCGCGGCCTGCGGCGTAGGCGTACGATCATTCTGCGGGCTTCTTGTCGGCGCCGCCGGCGAGATACCGGTCGTGGTTTTCGGCCAGGTCCGCAGGCCCGGAGCCCCTTCCGAACCGGTAAGGAATTATTACCCCGCCGGTATTGTATTTCGGGGTCGCTTCAAGATCAACCCGAACCCGGAACAAACCCGCCGGACCTGCGCCAGCCTTTTGGGTCGGGGGAACACTCGGGCGCGATGCCGGGTGGTGCCCGCCATGTTGCCCGGCGCCCTTCGGCCTGCCTTAGCCCCACCAAGGCCTGGCGCAACTCCTAATTGAAGACGTGGGGCGGCTTCGCGCTCACCGACGGTGCCGTCTGCCGCATAACGGGCTCCATTCCCAGGGCGGCACCTCAGCATGGGTCGCCTTCCCAGGGCGGCACGGCCAGGGCCGAAAGGCCCGTCGCGGCGTCCCGAATCATTTCGTAGTGCCTGTCGTGATGCGCCAGGGTGCAGTTGTGCACGATGGCCCAGCAGGCAATGAGCACGTCCACGAGGGGTACGCTCACGCCGCGCCTCCGCAACCTGAAGTTGTATTCGGCCGCAAGACCCCACACTTCCTCGTCCCTCCCCAGCACGGGCAGGGCATCCAGGTCCTTTTTCAGCCGGGCGAAATGTTCTTCGGAGACGGCTCCCGAGAGCAGCTCCGCCTTCACCGGCGGGGCCGTGACAACCCTTTGTTCCGCGAGGGCCCGCCTCAGCCACTCCCGGGCCTGCGCGTTGCCGCCGCGTCTCAACGCCTCCACCCAGGTGGAGGTGTCTACCAGGAAAAACTCACTCGTCACGCCGCATTTCCTCCAGGTCCTCCAGGGTGAGGGCCAGGTCTTCCCGGCCGAGGCGGTCGGCCAGCATTTCCAACCGGCGGCGGCGCACGAACTCCTCCAGGGCAAGGTTTACCACTTCGGTGATTTTGCGGAGATTGGACAGCGCCATCGCCTCTTCCAGGAGTTGCCGGTTAACATACAGCGTCGTTTTCAATTGACATCGCCTCCTGACATACATTATGGCATGATCCGGCTTAACAAAGCAAGGGGGGCAGCGGGGCCGCACCGGGCTGGGGACCTGCTGGACGGGTTCCTGCAGGAAAAACCCGTCATCGACAAGGCCACGGCCAGGCGCGCCCTCGGGGAGTTCGACAATCTTGGGGTATGGTATGGTGTTGATCACCTCCCGATTAGGGCCATCTTGTGTTCACCGAGCGGAGCGGTTTGCGGGCCCGGAGGAGGCATACGCAAGCCGGAACCCATGTAGAGCCCGGAGGCCTTGCGCTCCCTTAAACGGTAGCTCTCGCCGCGGATGTTGACGACATGGGCGTGGTGGAGGAGCCGGTCCAGGATGGCCGTCGCCACCACCGGATCGCCCAGGATGTCGCCCCACTCGCTGAAGGACTTGTTGGAGGTGAGAATGATACTGGCCTTTTCGTAACGGGCGCTCACCACCTGAAAGAACAGGGTGGCGGCCGCGGGCGGAAAGGCCTCGTAGCCGATCTCGTCGATGATCAGCACCTTCGGTGCCAGATACAGCCGCAGGCGCCGGCGCAGCCGGTTCTCCTGGTGGGCCGCGGTGAGGTCCTGGATCATGCGGTGCGCCGAGGTAAAATACACCGAGTAGCCTCAGCTCCTGAGGCCGCCAGTCCCAGGGCCACGGCCAGGTGGGTCTTGCCCACGCCCGGCGGCCCCAGGAACAGCACATTGGCCGCCTGGTGGACAAAGCCCAGCGTGGCCAGTTCCCGGATCTGGCGCTCGTCTATGGAGGGCTGAAAGCCGAAATCGAAGTCGGCCAGGGTCACATTGTCAGGGCAGGTTGGCCAGCCTGGTGCGGGTGGCGAGATAACGCGCCCGCCGCTCGGCCTGCTCGCTTAAAAGCAGGTCGCTCAGAAACTCGAGGTAGGTCACCTGCTGCCTGACCGCCGTTTCCAGGTGCCGCTCCAGGGCCGCCGCGGCGGCCGGCAGCCCGAGCTGTTCCAGACGCTTTTTCAGTTCGGCCACGTTTATACCGGCCACCCTCCCAGCAACGCGTCGTATTCCTGTAGCGGCCGCACCTGCACCGCGGGCGCGGCCACCTGGTAGGCCATAGGGGCTTTTGGCCGCCGGGGTGCAATTTTGGGCAGGTTCGCCCACTGGCCCGGCAGGGGTACCGTGGCCGGGCCCATCACCCGGCGATGGGAGGCCACTACCTGGCCGCGGTAGGAGAACTCCAGGTAGGCTCCGACGGTCCGGATCTCCACCTCGCGGCCTGCCAAGTGCCAGGGCACGCCGTAGCGCACGCCCTCGCAAGATCCGAACCCGTCCCGCTGCACCCGGCGCCGCGCCACCAAAAAGATCCCTCTATGTCAAGAGGGTCGTGCGACGGACTTTAGGGGTTGACGGATGCGTGTCTGGCCTTGGCCGCCAGGAAGACGGCCTCGTTGTAGGTTTCGCG